>OEIM01000202.1_pt1 | contig 23550 bp, 26 predicted proteins | sample 1538341 | NCBI WGS metagenome assembly OEIM01 (sample SAMN02324081, study PRJEB22366) | human gut metagenome | biome: human | place: Canada: Ontario | collected 2010-10 | reverse complement strand
TTTTCCAGCAGAGTTTCTTTAACCCCCGCGGCGGTCACTTTTTGTGGTTTGTATACAGGTCGTATGATACTTCTCTTTCATCAAAGCGGTTCAGTACGACTGGTTTCCTTTCGGCATAGCCGATGACTACGATGCAGAATGGATCAAGTTCAGTCGGGATATCGAGGATGTTGCAGAGGTGGATCTTTCTGTCCTGATATGGATAAACCTGCAGCCAGAGGCTCCCCAGCCCCAGGTGTTCCGCTTCGAGCAGGATGTTTTCTGCGGCAGCTGCGCAGTCGAAGGACCATTCGTCAGGGAAGCTGACGCCTTCTTTCTTGCCTACGATAACGATGGCAGCAGATGCTTTTCTTGCCGGGCCTGCTACGATGCTGTTGTGGGAAATGGCTTTGACGAGGTCTTCTCTTGTTACGATGATAAAGTCTCTGTCTTTCTGATTTCCTACGGATCTGGCCTGCATGCCTGCCTTGACGAGTGTCAGAAGCTGTTCATCCGGTACTGGTGTCAGCTCTTTGAAATTACGACATTCGCCTCTTCTGAAAATTTCATCCATGCCCAATCTCCTCCTCCAATAAGCGTTACGCTTGGAAATATATTCAAATGAAATTCTTCATATTGTTATTATGTTTATTATGCCTTTATATTTATTATACCTTTTATTGATGAAACTGTCGACTGCTGAAAGGGACATACGCGCATCATAAAAGGAGGATGTACCTAGGTACATCCTCCTTTTATTTGATTAGAGATTTCTAGTCGTTTTGAGACGAACCAGGGCACGCATGAGCGCGAGTCTGGCGCGATCTACATCGACGTCTTCTTTCTTAAAAGCCAGTCTGTCTTCAGCGCGTTTCTTAGCTGCCTGAGCGCGGGCAACGTCGATGTTGTCTGCGAGTTCAGCAAGAGGAGCGATGATGTTGACGTGGTTGTCATTGACTTCAAGGAAGCCGCCGAATACGGCAACTCTCTGTTCCTTGTCACCTGTCTTTATGCGCACGCAGCACATTTCGAGAGCAGCAGCAAGGGGAAGGTGGCGCTTTTCGATACCGAATTCGCCGTCTTCCGCACGGGCAGCCCCGAGGTCCACGCCGTCCTGTGTAAAAATAGGACCGTCTGGACTGATGACTTCGACGTGCATTGGATTTTCAAGGGTATCAGCCATGGCTTATTCCCCTTTCTTCATCTTTTCAGCCTTTTCCATTGCTTCGTCAATAGTGCCGACCATGTAGAATGCGCCTTCTGGCATGTCATCATGCTGGCCTGCAAGGATTTCCTTGAAGCCTCTGATGGTTTCCTTCAGCGGAACGTATCTGCCGGGGGAGCCGGTGAACTGTTCAGCTACGAAGAACGGCTGAGACAGGAATCTCTGGATCTTTCTTGCACGAGCAACGATGACTTTATCGTCGTCGGAAAGTTCTTCCATACCGAGGATGGCGATGATATCCTGGAGTTCCTTGTAACGCTGCAGAATAGCCTGTACGCCGCGGGCTACTTCGTAGTGTTCTTCGCCGAGTACGTTCGGGTCAAGAATACGGGAAGTGGAGTCGAGCGGATCTACTGCCGGGTAAATGCCGAGTTCGGCGATGGAACGGTTCAATACGGTGGTAGCATCCAAGTGGGTGAATACGCCTGCCGGAGCCGGGTCAGTTAAGTCGTCGGCCGGTACGTATACTGCCTGAATGGATGTGATGGAGCCGTTCTTTGTGGATGTAATACGTTCCTGCAGTTCGCCGATATCGGTTGCCAGGGTTGGCTGATAACCAACGGCGGACGGCATACGTCCGAGCAGTGCGGATACTTCAGAGCCTGCCTGAACGAAACGGAAAATGTTATCTACGAAGAGCAGTACGTCCTGTCCCTGCTTATCGCGGAAGTATTCAGCCATTGTCAGACCTGTCAGAGCAACTCTCATACGAGCTCCCGGCGGTTCGTTCATCTGGCCGTATACGAGGGCAACCTTGTTCAGGACGCCGGATTCTTTCATTTCGCCCCAAAGGTCGTTCCCTTCACGAGTACGTTCGCCGACGCCGCAGAATACGGAGCAGCCGTCGTGTTCGGTTGCGACGTTGTGGATCAGTTCCTGAATCAGGACTGTCTTGCCTACACCTGCGCCGCCGAACAGACCGATTTTACCACCCTTTGCGTATGGGCAGATAAGGTCTACGACTTTGATGCCTGTTTCGAAAATTTCAGCTGCCGGAGACTGGTCTTTGAAGGCCGGTGCCGGGCGATGAATCGGCCAGTAGTCGGATGCGTCGACTTTCGTCGGGTCGTTGTCTACTGTCTGTCCAAGGACGTTGAAAATACGTCCGAGGCAGCCGTCGCCTACCGGTGCTGCAATAGCACGGCCGGTGTCAACGGCTTTCATGCCGCGTACCATGCCGTCTGTGGAACTCATTGCAACAGCGCGGACGACTCCGTCGCCCAGATGCTGCATGGTTTCGCAGATGACATCAACAGGAACGCTGGCTTTATCATCTTTTACATGGATTGCGTTATAGATGGCAGGAAGTTCCTTATCATCATCGAAAGCAATATCAACGACTGCGCCGATGACCTGGACTACTTTACCTACCTGCATCTCCTGTTCATTTGCCATGAAGAAGCATTCCTCCTTAATATGTTAAGCGGTTTATTCAAGCGCAGCTGCGCCGCCGACGATTTCGGAAATTTCGTTGGTGACCTGAGCCTGACGTGCTTTGTTGTACGTGAGGTTGAGGTCGGCGATTCTTTCCGTAGCGTTGTCGGTTGCAGCGGACATGGCAGCCATACGGCTTCCAAGTTCGGAAGCAGCGGACTGGAGCATGGCGTTGTAAACCTTGACCTGTACGTATTCCGGAAGGAGTCTGGAGAGAACTGTGTGAGCGTCAGGCATGAAAATGTATGGCGCTTCTTTCCATTTCTTTTCAGATCCGTTGCCGGTTTCCTCATCTGCCTCAGGAGCTTCGACGGGAAGAATCTTCTCGACGAGTACCTGCTGATGCAGAGCGGTGATGAATTTCGTGTAAATCACATAAACTTCGTCCACTTCCTCGGTCACGAAGTAGTCAACCATTTCCTTCGCGAGGTCGATGGAATCGTGGGCGGTAGGTTTATCAGAAAAGCCGAAATGATAGGAATCAAGATCGTATCCACGGAATTTCAGGTAGTTTCTACCCTGTTTTCCGCAAACGTAAAGAGCGTATTCGGAACGATCCCTTCCGGAGATTTCCTGCAGTGTCCGCTTCATAACGTTGGAGTTAAAAGCGCCCGCAAGGCCTTTATCGGCGCTGATGACCAGATAGCCGACCTTCTTTACCTTGCCTTTTCTGAAGAGCGGGCTGGTAAAATCGGGAGTTACCGAAGAAGCACGGCGCAAGAGCTCTCCGATCTTTTCAGCATAAGGACGGGAGCCGTTTGCTTTTTCTTCTGCTTTGCGCAGACGGGCAGCGGCAACCATCTTCATTGCTTTTGTGATCTGCTGGATGTTGGTGACAGATTTAATGCGCCCTTTTATATCACGCGTACTTTCCAATCAGATCACCCCTCTACCGTTTCAGACTTATCCTGGGATTTTGTAGCTGCGTAACGTTCCTTGAATTCAAGAATAGCTGCTTTCAGTTTCTCTTCGTTTGCTTCTGTCAGCTTCTTGTTCTTCACGATGTCTTCTCCGATTTCCGGATGGGTGCTGTGGAGGAATGCAAGGATGCGGTGTTCGAAATCAACGACTTCGTCAACTGCAACATCATCGAAGTAGCCTTTAACTGCTACGTAGATGACCTGTACCTGGTCTTCGACCGGGTATGGGGTGTACTGCGGCTGTTTCAGGATTTCAGTCGTTCTCTGACCGCGGTCAATCTGTGCCTTGGTTGCAGCGTCCAGGTCGGAACCGAACTGAGCGAATGCAGCAAGTTCGCGGTACTGTGCCAGATCCAGACGCAGGGTACCTGCGACCTGTTTCATAGCTTTGATCTGTGCGGAACCACCTACACGGGATACGGACAGACCTACGTTGATAGCCGGACGGATACCGGAATAGAAGAGTGCGGTTTCCAGATAAATCTGGCCGTCGGTGATGGAAATAACGTTGGTCGGAATGTATGCGCCTACGTCGCCTGCCAATGTTTCGATGATCGGCAGTGCGGTGATGGAGCCGCCGCCCAGTTCATTGGAGAGGCGGGCAGCACGTTCCAGCAGACGGGAGTGCAGATAGAATACGTCGCCTGGATAAGCTTCACGTCCTGGCGGACGGCGGAGCAGCAGGGACATTGCGCGGTATGCTACTGCGTGTTTGGAGAGGTCATCATAAATAATGAGGACGTCTTTGCCCTGATGCATGAAGTGTTCAGCGATGGATACACCAGAGTATGGTGCGAGGTACTGCATCGGGGAACCTTCGGATGCGCCGGCATGAACGATGATGGAGTAATCCATAGCGCCGGCTTGTTTCAATTTTTAATATACACGGACAACGTTGGAGTTTTTCTGCCCGATGGATACGTAAATGCAGATAACGTTCTGACCCTTCTGGTTCAGGATGGTATCGATGCCGATAGCCGTCTTACCAGTACCACGGTCGCCGATGATCAGTTCGCGCTGGCCGCGGCCGATCGGAACCATGGAGTCAATGGATTTCAGACCTGTCTGCAGCGGTACATTAACTGGCTGTCTGTCAGCAATGCCCGGTGCTTTGATTTCAATGTCGCGATATTCGTCGGTTTTGATTTCGCCTTTGCCGTCGATTGGCTGTCCGAGCGCGTTTACTACGCGTCCGATAACTGCATCGCCTACCGGAACCTGCATCAGGTGACCTGTTCTCTTAACAACGTCGCCTTCCTTAATGGTTTCGGAGCGACCCAGAAGAACGGCACCTACGTTGCTTTCTTCCAGGTTGAGTGCCATGCCGTATACGCCGTTCGGAAGTTCGAGCAGTTCGCCGGCCATGCAATTCTGAAGGCCGTACACATGGGCAATGCCATCGCCGACTTCAAGAACCGTACCTACTTCATCGACATTGAGGTCTACTTTGTAGTTTTCAATCTGTTTTTTAATGACAGATGTAATTTCATCTGAACTGATTTTCATTTCCTAGAAGTCACCTCAATCTCTTTGTTTCATAATATGTTTCAAAGTCTGCAGCTGTCTAGCCACGGATCCATCGATCAGGCGATCGCCTACTTGGACGGTAAAACCACCAATCAACGCCGAGTCTACCTTCTGCTTCATGACAATTTTCTTTCCGGTGATTTCGGAAAGTTTTGCCTTCAGGGCTTCGACCTGGGTCTTGGTGAGCGGAAGAGCGGATGTTACCACTGCTTCTTCAATTCCCATGCCTTCATTAGCCAGAGCCGCATAGACGTCGACCATTGCCGGGAAATCGGTGAAACGGTCTTTGTCGATGACGACATAGCAGAATTGCAGAACTACAGGCTGAACCTTATCTGCAAATAATTTATTTAATGTATCTTTCTTGACATCCTTCGCAAGCAGAGGATGGAAAAGAAGCTGCTTCAGTTCTGCATTGCCAGTGATGGTGTCAGCGATTAAGTGAAGTTCTTCTCCAGTTTTTTCAAGGCTGTTTTGTTCAGCGGCTATTTCATAGATGGCGCGACCGTATTTTCTTGCAAGAACTACGTTCTTATCCATGATTATTTACCCGCTTTTTTAGCATCCAGCTTGGCGATGCTTTCCGCGATGAGCCGGTCGTTTGCGTCCGGTGTCATGTTCTTACTGATGATCTTAGCAGCGATTTCGCAGGAAAGGTCAGCTACCTGAGCCTTCAGATCTTCGAGAGCGTCCTTACGTTCTCTTTCGATCTGCTGGGTAGCCTGGTCCTTGGACTTCTGAATAGCTGCATGTGCTTCGTCAATCTGTGCCTGCGCCTGTACTTTGGCTTCCTTGACTGCTTTGTCTACAATCTCCTGTGCTCTGACTTCTGCGTCACGGAGCTGAGCTTCATAGCTTTCTTTCAGCTTTTCAGCGTCTGCTCTGTTATTTGCAGCAGAATCCAGATCATTTTTAATGTGCTGCTTGCGTTCGTCCAGCACTTTAATGACCGGTTTGTAGCAGAAATGGCCCAAAATGGCAACAAAGATGAGGAAGTTAACGATCTGAATCAGCAGTGTACCGTTAATGTCTACCAATGAGCTCCCTCCTTAGTGAAATAACTCAATCGTTATGAATTATTATCCAAGGAATGGGTTAGCGAATACGAGGACAATAGCGATGACGATAGCAATAATCGGAATAGATTCGATCAGACCGATAGCAACGAGCATGTTGGTGAAGAGTGTGCCTGCCATTTCAGGCTGGCGGGTCATGCCCTCGAGAGCGGAGCTTGCTGCACGGGAGTCAGAGAATGCTGCTGCCAGAGAAGCGCATCCAGAGATGATTGCTGCTGCAATAAGAGAATACTGAACGATAATAGCCTGTTCCATAATGATTAATTCCTCCTGAGGATAATTTGAATTTTCCGGGGCATCCGGATGATTTTAAGTACCGTTTGGACGGACGGCGCCGTGTTAAACAAAATAGGTACCGGTTTACGCAGACGGCGCTGCCATGGACGATCACAAACTATGTTTCAGATACACAGAAGACAATGTCGTGAAAATATACGCCTGTACGCACCCTACAAAGACGCTGAATGCGATCCAGATGATCGGTATGAGCCAGGGGCACAGAGCGTACAGCAGTTCCAAAAGAATTTCGCCGGCCAGAATATTGCCGAATAGACGCATAGCCAGTGTAACTGGTCTTGAGATTTCTTCTACCAAATTGATGAAGACGAATACGGGGAACGGTTCAAAGAAGTGCTTGATCCATTTCCCAACGCCTTGATTGGCAATAAACAGGACGTGAATGAGGAGCGTGACCGCAAGCGCCAGGCCCAGTGTCGTATTGATATCACTGGTCGGTGATGCTGTCAGGTGTTCCGTCGGCAGAAGCCCGAGCTGGTTAGCTGTCAAGATGAACAGGAACAGCGTCAGCAGAGCCGGCACGACTTGTCTGTACTTAGGTCCTACGTTCTTTTCGAACTGGGAAAGCAGGCCCTCAACAAGGATTTCAACGCAGTTCTGAACCCCGGTCGGGACCAGTTTCTTTCCGCGGGATGCGGCAAAGACAACAAGGAAAACAATGAGTGCAGTCAGCCATGTTGTAAAAATGGTGTCCATGTTGACCTGCATCCCAAGCAACTGTTGTACAGCATGCGTACCTGTATGAAGATGCATAATCTCACCCCCTCTCTCTTACTGGAATGTCAAGAAAAAACAATTATTCCTTAATAGCACCAATGATGCGCTCCCCGTAGGTTGCGACCACCAGTGATAGTAAGCCAGCTAAAAAACCTAAAATGTTCAGCGGCGTGAATATCACGACGAGAACGCTAAGCAGGATTTCCAGAATAAAGCGGCCGGACGCAAATCCCGCTATGCGGCGGCCGATGAAAAAAATATCTCTGCCGGTCTCCGTCCAGTCAAGATATTTCTTCCTTAGGAACAGGAAAAAGGCAGCGTGAAAAAGAGCCGCCAGCGAAAAAGCGACACTAACCCGCCACCCCCAGATCAACTGAGTGACGATCCCGCCAACAGCGGCGAGAACCAGCAGAAGATATGTAATTTTCTTTGTGTAATCCGGAAATGCAGAATCACAGTTCATTTTCAGTTTATTTCCCCAGCATCTGTTTCACGACGGACCAGAGTCCGCTGGCGGCACCTACAATGGACAGAACAATCAATCCGAAGGGCTTCGTGCCAAAATACTCATCACATTTAAGCCCAAGCCAGACGCCCACGCCGATCGACGACAGCAATGTGAATCCGGCGCCCGTAGCTACAGCTATACTATGGAGAGCATCAAAATCAGAAACAGGTTTGTTTTTCTTCTTCGGCTTCTCATCCATATTCGCTCCGGAACGGGATTATCTCATCAAATTGCGCCCCTTCAGTAATGAACAAGACGCAAAAAATTATTTATACTGTTTCAGTATATCATAATGATTCTTTATTGGCTATAAATTTCATAGGTTTTTTGCCGCTGATTCTTTCCTTCCAAAGTAAATAATCAACGATGCGTGCTGCAGATTTGCCGTCGCCATATGGATTGACGGCTTCTGCCATTGCTTTGTATTCTTTTTCATCGGTAAGAAGCTTGTACGCCGTCTGGAATACTTTTTCCTCATCCGTGCCGACTAAGCGGACCGTGCCGGCTTCGACGGCTTCGGGTCTTTCGGTCGTGTCGCGAAGGACGAGGACCGGTTTCCCGAGGCTCGGCGCCTCTTCCTGGATTCCGCCGGAATCGGTGAGGACGATGGCAGCGCGCGCCATGAGGTTTGTAAATGGTTCATATTCCATCGGGTCGACGAGATGGATGCCCGGAACTCCTTCGAGTTCTTCGGAAACAGCTTCGCGTACGAGCGGATTCCTGTGAACCGGGAAGACGACTTCCGTATCCGGCACGGATTCCACAAGGCGGCGGAGCGCTCTGTAGACGTGGTGCATGGGGTCGCCCAGGTTTTCTCTTCGATGCGTCGTCACGAGGATGACTCTCTTGTGTTCTTCAATGGCTTCGATTTCCGGATCTTCGAAATGGTAATCCTTCTTGACGGTTGTAAGGAGCGCGTCGATGACGGTATTGCCTGTTACGAAAATGGAATCATCGCTCTTGTTTTCACGGAGAAGGTTCTGACGGGCTGTTTCTGTCGGTGCGAAGTTCACATTAGCAAGGACGCCTGTCAGCTGGCGGTTCGCTTCTTCCGGGAACGGGGAAAGAAGATTTCCCGTGCGCAGGCCTGCTTCGACGTGTCCGATGCGGATCTGCTGGTAGAAAGCGGCAAGAGCGGCCGTGAAGGTCGTCGTCGTGTCGCCGTGGACAAGGACGTAATCCGGTTTTTCCTTCTTCAGTACATCTTCCAGGCCGCGGAGGACGCGGGCGGTGATGTCATAGAGAGACTGTCCGCTCTTCATGATGTCGAGATCATAGTCGACAGGCAGTCCGAAGAGGTCGACGACCTGATCGAGCATTTCCCTGTGCTGGGCGGTCAGGCAGACCTTGGTATCAATTTCTTCATGCTTCAGCAGTTCCCTGACAACGGGCGCCATCTTGATGGCTTCCGGTCTGGTGCCGAATATCGTCATTACCTTTAACATATCCCTTATCTCCCTTGATTCCGGTCGCCCGGATTTATTTCAGTGCCGGCTTTTCTTCCGGCCCTTTCGACTTGGATTCTTTACCCTTTTCTTCCTTTTCCTTCTTCATTTTCATCTGGTAAGGGGAAGGAACGATTTCCTTCATGACCCCGAGTTTCCTTGCCCAGAGGATGAAGAGGATGAGAGCAGCTGCCACGATGGCAATCCCTGCCCAGAGGCTCAGGTGGATGACAACGAGAGCGATGCAGGAGAAGAAGGCGGTCAGTGCGTACATGATGAGGACGACCTGCTTCTGATTGAGGCCCTTGGCAAGGAGCCTGTGATGCAGGTGGTTCTTATCCGGCGAGAAAATCGGAACGCCGCTGCTCTTCCTGCGGACGATTGCAAGAAGCGTATCCGTGATCGGCACGGCAAGCGCAACGAGCGGAACGATCAGGACGGCAGCCGCAGCTGTCTTCATAGATCCCATGACGGAAACAGCCGCAATGATGTAGCCCAGGAACATCGAGCCCGTATCTCCCATGAAAATCTTAGCCGGGTTGAAGTTGTACTGCAGGAATGCCAGGCATGCGCCGGTCATGGCGACCATGGCTGCCGCTGCTGTCCACTGTCCCATCTGGAAAGCCAGAAGGGCGATGGCAATGGATGCGATCGTCGCAATCCCGGCAGCAAGGCCGTCGAGCCCGTCGATCAGGTTCACCGTATTGATGAAGCCGATGATCCAGAAAATCGTAAGCGGGATGGAAATGACAGCCGGCAGGTAGACGATGCCATGCCATGGCACATTGATCCAGTCAATATTGATGTTGAAAATCACGACAGGAATCGCTGCCGCAATGATCTGCCCCAGAAGCTTGACCTTCGGACGCAGGGAAACGACGTCGTCCGCAACGCCGACAATGATCAGGAACGTAGCGCCGGCCATGATGCCGACCATCTCATACGTAAAACCGATCGTCGTGATCGCAGAGACCATGAAGCCCGCGTAAATCGCAAGGCCTCCGAGCCGGGGTACCAGCCCGTGATGCACCTTCCTGGCGTCAGGCTTGTCTACGGCTCCGATGCGGATGGCGAAGTTCTTCACGACAGGCGTCAGTACGAACGTGACGGCAAGCGCGACAAGAAACGTGAACGCATAAGCGAACAACGTAACACCTCCTAAAAAAAGACATTTCAAGTCCATTCTACCACAGAGCGCGGTCAAGAGAAATGAGAAAAGCATACGCTTTTTAAATTTCTTTTTCCAAAAAGACAGGAAACATCGGATTTCATTTGCCTTTTCTCCTATCCATGAATACCGCTTTCCCGATAAAATCATAGCATGCAATGTAATTTTGATAATTCTTATCAAATTCTAATTGAAATATATTTTCAAAATCGAAAATTATATGATATACTCTCTTTGAAGGCAAATCCGGATGTACGGATCCTGATTTGTCCTCACAATTAGCAGCCTCTTACGTTTCTCACATAAGAGGTTCACTCCTTATATCCCTTTTCCTTTGTTTTATTTTTGGGGACCGGCGCGAACCGGTCCTCTTTTTCTTTGTCCAAAAGTTGATGAATCCTTCTTCCCATAACCTCCCCGTCATTGTTTTCGCTTTCTGATTGATGAATATGGATTTCCTTTATTTATTATTATCTACTATGTATAATATAAAGCAGGGATGTAAAAGAAATGCAAAAGGGCTGCAGCAGAATGTGAAATCATCCTGCTGCAGCCCTTTCTTTTATTCTTCTATGCCCATATGTTTCAGGACTCTGTCCATGAAAGCGCGGAAGAGGGGGTCCATGGTTTCCGGGTCCATGTTTTCCGGATGCCACTGGACGGCGGCAAGGAGGTCGCCTTCTTCGCTTTCGACGGCTTCGATGACGCGTCTCTTGTCCTTGCGGCCGGGCGGAGGCCCTGGGCGAGTTTCTTGATGCCTTCTCTGTGGCGGGAGTTGACGTAGAGGCCCTCGCCTAAGATGTCCATCAGTCTTGTATCTTTCTCAACTTCGATATAGTGCGTCGCGATATTTCCCGGTGCTCTCTGCATGTGCTGGATGAAGGCGCCTGAATTCTGCGACTGCATGTCCTGCCAGAGGGTGCCGCCCAGAGCGACGTTCAGGATCTGCAGGCCGCGGCAGATGCCGAAGATCGGTTTTCCTGCCTTGATGCATGCCTGTATGAGGTCGATTTCGAACTTATCTCTCTTCTCATACGTCGGCCCGATGCTCCAGATCGGATCTTCATGGTAGAAGCGCGGCGTCGGATTCGGGCCGCCTGGAAGGACGAGGGCATCGAAGGTGCCGACGAGTTCTTCTGCTTCCGCATAGTCATTGTATGGAAGGATTACGGGAAGGAATCCATTGCGTCCCAGCGCGTCGATCAAAGGTCTTGGCGCATAGTCCGCCATTTTCTGATTGATTGGCTTCATTTCAGCCAGAAGTGTATCGGCCGTAACGGCCACGATTGGTTTTCTCATTTTAACCTCCGTTCCCTTGTAGGGGGCTTTTCCGTTCATTATACAGCAAAACGAAGAAAATGAAACTATAACTTGCGCAACAAAAAATGATGCACCGCAAATCGTGTGCATCATTTTCCCGCTTCTTATCAAACCATATCCAGATTCTTCGCAATCTGGCCAAGAACGCCCTTGAAAACTTTCAAATCGCTCTCTAATACGCCTTCATAGAAGGACTGGTCGAGTGTCTTGGCAGCCTGCAGGCTTGCCTTTTCGACCTGTTTTGCCTTCTCGGTCATGTACAGTCTGTACTTTCTTGCATCTTCCGGCACGCGTTCCTTGCGGATCAGGCCGTTGTCGATCATGGATTTGACCATGACAGTAATGGTCGGATTCGTCAGGTGCAGATGTTCTTCCAGTGTCTTCTGGGTGACAACATCTTTTTTATGCGTGGAAAGGTAAGCGATAATCAGCGACTGACGTGCGGTCAGGCCGAACTTCTTCATGATGCCCGACTGACGAAGAAGCATACGCTTGTGCACCTGACCCAGGTTGTAGGTCAGCCCCAGCTTGTCGCTGTTGTTCAGATCTTCCGCTCTTAAATGAATCTGTTTCTTCATAGCTCTCACCCTTTCGATTATTGATTAACGCTCCATAAGGATAGGTATCCGGTCATGCGCTCTGGTCCATAGTCATGTAAATATGCAAATCATTCTTATAAAACAATTACAATTATTATACTACGTTCCCCCGAATTAAAAAAGGCGGATTTCATGATTGTCATGAAGTCCCCTGTCACCGGGCCCGGCTTTTGTCAGGCATTCCACGATAATTCTATGGGATCCGAGGCAACGGGAAGACCGCCTTCCGTAACGGTCCACCGGTCATCACGGCCGATTTCAGCGGAATACTCATGTTGACCCATGCGTATCTGAAAATAAACACGTCCATTCGATTCCCTTCTATAGACTGAGAACCGGTGATCCGTGACGCGGCAGCTTCCCTGCCAGACGACGTTCATGTTCTGCCGGATGATCAGAAACATCCTCGCGCCTTCTGTGTACTCATGAAATTCCGTCAGACGGCCGAAACCGTCATTAAAGAAAAACGTAGTCTCCTGCTTTCCCGTCCCGTCTTCCGTGAAGAGTGAACGAGTGCTGAATTCCTGATTTCCTTTTTCTTCCAGATCGTAAGCGGAATGAGCAATCACCGCCCTGTCCCCCGCCGCTTCTGCCTGCGTCCCGGCTGCTGCCAGGCCAAGTATTAGCACGATGCTCCATACACAGCGAAATTTCATGCATACCTCCTGCATGATTGGTATATAAGTATACTGTATATATTATAAAACATCGAACGCGCTATAGGAAGAAAAATATACGATTTATTCACAGCGGATAAAAACCGCCAAAACATAGCTATCTATTATATATTTCACGTTTTCTTGTAATGGGGTATAAATAGATTTTATACAATGTGAAATCCTTTTGCACGTGATATCCTGCATCTTGCCCCTTGATCGTTGACAAATTTAAATTTCCCTAAATTGAGTCATTGTCAACACGGTCAATTCTGTCATTCTCAAAATGTGAGGCGCATCTGGTACCAGGTGACATTCCCGTGGGAGGAGTTTGATTTTCCTTCATTTTCAAAGCCGAACTTTGCGTAATAGTGAATGAGCTCTTCTTTGCAGGTGAGAACGATTCCTTTCCTGCCCTGTTTTTTCGCGTCTTCTTTCATGGCTTCGATGAGGCGGCCGGCAAGACCAAGTCTCCGATAGGATGGGAGTGTGTTCAGCCCGAATATCATCTGCCAGTCCCCCGCTTCATCATGGAGGGAGGCATCGGCATACATCTCATCCCTAAGGTCTTTCTCATTTGTCACCATGCCGTCAATGAAGCCGGTCAATAAAGAAGGAAGAAATGGGAAGGATAGACGGAAAGGCGCGCAGCGATTTCTTCAGCCGTGGCAGCTTCTGCCGGCGGAAAGCATGCAGTCTCAACGTCCGCTAAATCCGCGGCATCGTCTGCTTTCCCTTTTCTTATCATGATTTCCATCATTCATAACCTCCGCCAAACATTAATACATCTCGTATTATAGGTATGTATTCAGATACCCCATGGGTTATAATATACGTTTCATTTATATTGTATAAAATTTTATTATATCGCTTATGCATTTTTGCTATTAAAAATCATCCATTTTGAGTTTGTGGGTTTGTGCTTTAGTCACTCAAATTTCTCTTTGTGTGACGTTCCGTCAAAAGGTAAATCAATGGTACGACGACGAGTGTCAGAAGCGTCGAGGTTGTGAGACCACCGATCAGGACGACGCCCATGGACTGGCGGAGCTCTGCGCCGGCGCCAAGGCCGAGGGCGACAGGTAGCATGCCGAGGATGGTCGAGAGTGTTGTCATGCAGATCGGACGAAGACGGAGCGAGCACGCTTCAAGGATCGCAGACTTCACATCCTTACCCCTGTCTCTTGCCTGGTTGGCATAGTCGACAAGGAGGATGGCATTCTTCGTGACAAGGCCGAGCAGCATCGTGAAACCGATGAGGGACATCATGTTTGCCGTCTGGTTGGCCAGAAGGAGCGCAAGCACGGCACCGATGACCGCGAAAGGAAGACTCATCATGATGACAAGCGGCTGGCGGAAGCTTTCAAATTCTGCACCGAGCACCATGTAAATAAGGATGATGGCAAGGATGACGGCTTTTGCAATTTCTTTGAAGACGCGGCCCATCATGTCCGAGTCGCCGATCAGCTTGTAATTGTAGCCGATTTCCATATTCATATCCGGAATAATCTTGTTCTGGATTTCACTCAGCAGTTCACCGGAAGAAATGCCGGCAGCATTCGCATAAACGGCAATCTGTCTCTGGCGTCCTTCGCGGCCGATACGGGTCGGGCCCGAGGAGAGCGTGACATCGGCAATATCACCCAGGCGGACGAAGGTGCCGTTCGTCGTGGAGACGCGAAGGTTCTGCACGTCGGAAAGCGTCCTTCTGTCGTCCTTTCCCATCTGGAGGATGATATCGTAGTCATCGTTTCCGATCGTGTAGGAATGACTCGTGCTCTTGCCCTGGAAGGCATACTGCACGACTTTGCCGACTTCTGTATTATCAAGGCCCAGCTGGCTTGCCTTGAGCTGATTCAGGCGAACAACGATTTCAGGCTCCGGAGAGATGCCGACGACTTCGACATCCGTTGCACCCGGCACCTGGCGGATGCGTTCGGCAAGATCGTTCGCATACCCCGTCAGTTTCTTCAAATCACTTCCGCGAAGGCCGATCTGGACAGGACGCGGATCATTGCGGCCGCCCTGGTTTGTGACGACACCGACCTGCATCGTGCCGATGTCCGAGAATTTCTTTCTAAGGTCTGCCATGATTTCCGTCATGGAGCGGTCTCTTTCATCGAGCGGCTTCAGCTTGATATTGATGCCGCCTTCATTGACAGGCGTTCTTGTGCCGCCCAGCCACATAGAAGAAACGCGGACTTCCGGCTCTTCCAGAATCGTTTCTTCCAATGGCTTGGACCATTCCTCCATCTGGAGAAGGCCCACGCCCGGAGGCGCTTTCAAGTTGACACGGAATTCACCCGAGTCATAGACAGGCTGCAGCTCAGTCCCTACGAACGGGATGAGGAGCAGGTTGAAACCAAGCGTTGCCACGGCGATGAGGACGATCTTCCACGGACGCTCGACGGCATACATCATGAAACGGTTATAGACAAGACGGATTCTCTCAAACCCGAAATTGAACTTGCGAAGGATCATGCTGACGATTCTCGGCCGTCCCTTGGTACTCACATCAGGAAGCTTCAGCCAGTAGGCGGAAAGCATCGGCGTCAGTGTATAGGCGCAGATCGTCGAGAAGACGACGGCGCAGGCGACGGTCAGCCCGAACTGCTTGAAGTACTGCCCGATTGTCTCACCCATGCTGCCGATCGGCACGAATACCGCCAGAAGGGACATGGATGTGGCAAGGATGGCCAGCATCAGTTCCTTCGTCGCATCGGCAGAGGCAATCTTCGGCCGCTTGCCGAGCTCCATGTGGCGGAAAATATTTTCAACAAGGACGATGGCATCGTCGATCAAAAAACCCACGGCCAGCGAAAGGCCCATGAGGGACATGTTATTCATCGTGAAATCGAGCGTCCGCATCAGGAAGAAGGTCGAGATGACGGACACAGGGATGGCGAGGCCGCCGATGATCGTCGCGCGAAGGTCCCCTAAGAAGAGGTACGTGATGAGGAGCGCGAGGAACCCGCCGAAAATGATCGTGTTCCATACGTCCCCTACGTTCTCGCGGATGAAGAGGGACTGGTCATTGATGATATTGACTTTGATATCCGGAGGGAGGTCGCTCTTCTCGATGGCAGAGAGCTCTTCATTGACGCTGTCGATGACATTGACCGTATTCGTCCTCGACTGCTTCCTGACAGACATGAGGACAGACGGCACACCGTTCGTGCGGGAGTACGTTTCTTCGTCTTTCCAAGCATCTTCGACATCAGCGACATCGGTCAGGTAGACCGGCTTCCCGTTGATATTGGCCACGACGATGTTCTTGAAATCATCGATCGTATTGAGCTTGCCCATCGTGCGGACGGTAATTGTATTGTGGTCGTCACGGATCTTGCCGCCCGGGGTATTAAGGTTCGCATTATTGACCTTGGCCAAGATTGTCTGGAAAGAAATGCCGTATGCTTTGAGCTTTTCCGAATTGACATGCACCTTCACTGCGCGGTCGGATGCACCGTGGACATTGACATCAGCAACGCCCTCGACCATCTGCAGGCGGTCGACGACGGAATCATTCAGGAGGCGGCGGATTTCCCCCGTACTCCTTGTGTCCGAAGAAAAGGAATATGTAGCGACAGGGCTTGATGCCGAATCGAAACGCGCAACGACTGGTTCATCGATGTCGTCAGGCAGACGTTTCCTCACGCCTGCCACTTTTTCGCGTACTTCGGACGCCATCTGTCTTGGATCCGTACCAATCTCAAATTCCAGCACCGTCTGGGAATATCCTTCACGGATGGTGCTGGTGATCGTCTTGATGCCAGAGACCTGGCTGATGCGGTTTTCTATAGGTTTGGTGACGAGCGTCTCCATTTCCTCCGGCGCCGTGCCTTCGTAGGTGACGGTGACGGCGACGAGCGGGAGATCGACGTCCGGATAGAGGTCGACGCCAAGCTTCGGGTACGACCACAGCCCGAATACCACGAAGACCAGGATGAACATGGTCGTGAATACGGGCCTGTTGATGAATGTCTTGATCATAGGCTCCCCCTGAAATCAGCCTTCGCCTGATACTTTGACCTGGCCGCCTTCCTTGAACTTATTCTGTCCTCCCGTGATGACCTGGTCCTTCTCTGAAAGGCCCGACAGCACTTCGACAAGGTTCTCTCCGATATAGCCCGTCGTGATGACCTTCCTCACGGCGCGGCCGTCTTCAATGACGTAGACCGTCCTCTGGTCGTCTCTCATGACGATCGCAGACATCGGAATCGTCAGCGCATTGTCCTTCGGGTTCGCCGTGAGCGTCGTATCGGCATACACGCCGCCGCGGAGCCTTCCATCCGAATTGTCTACGGAAACTTCCGCTTCAAACGTGCGGGCAGGCAGCGTCGCCACCGGGCTGATCCTTGTGATGATGCCCTGGACAGTCTTATTGTCCCCGCTCATGGACGGGATATGGATCTCGACAGGATTTCCGACAGCAATGCTCTGGACGTACCCTTCCGGCACATCGATCTTGGCAAGGAGCGTCGAAATATCTGCAATCTGGAAAAGGGCTGTGCCGACCTTGGCATAGTAGCCCTCCTGATAGTACCGTTTCTGGATGATGCCCGGACGCGGCGTCGTCACCCTCGTGCCGCCTGCCTGGGAGTCTGCGGAATTCAGATTTCCCTGTGCTGCATCCAGCTTGCCCTTCGCATTCTCCAGGGCGAACTGCTTATTGTCGAGGCTTTCTTTGGAAATAGCGCCTGCTGCGTAGAGCTTCGTATAACGCGCAAGATCTGCCTGCGCTTTTTCATAATCCGTCTTGGCATCCGCATAGAGCCCTTTGGCATTGAGAAGCGATGCATCCGTATCTGTCCGGTCAAGGATGGCAAGGACCTCGCCCGCGCTGACAGCATCGCCTTCATTGACGAGCACCTGTTCAATGCGTCCGTCCACCTTGGCGGCGACATCTGCCTGCCAGACAGGATCAAGCGTCCCCGAGAAGCGGAACTTTGGGACGATCGTCTTTCTCTCAGGATAAGCCGCCGTCACGACAGCGACCTTCTCCTTGCCGCTTCGGTTCGCCTCGGCTTTCTTCGCCTGGATATTCGCCCAGACGCGCCAGCCGATCAGCGCCAGAATGACCGCGCACACGATGAGCGCAATCGTTGTCTTTTTATTCTTAAAGTCCATGGTCATGCCTCCAGTCAAAAGGCAGCAGCCCGGAGCTGCGAATGCATCAGTTTTATTTATTGTACTATACAAGCCCCTTCTTCCATAGAAGGAAATGGAAATTATTCCATAAAAATTCCATGAAAAAAGAGGATGCACACTTTTCATGCACATCCTCTTCTATTAATTACTGATTACTCTTCGTTACCTCTCCAGATTAAGAGGTGGTACGTTCTTGACTGGCTGGGGAGCGCCCGGTGCCGGAGCATCCTCTTTGGGAACTTCAGCGGGCGGGGTTTCCGGGACAGATGGAGCAGATGGAGCGGAAGGAGCGGATGGCGCGCTGCCATTTCCTTCGGATGCTTTCTTCTGTTCTTCTACGATGCCCATGAACTGTTCGCCAGTGATGGTTTCCTTTTCATACAGGAATTTTGCAAGAGCATCGAGTGTTCTTCTGTTGTTTTCCAGAATCTGGACAGCCTTTTCGTACTGCTTCTTGATGAGGGCAGATACGGCTTTGTCGATTCTTGCCTGAGTTTCAGGCGAGCATGCGAGTGTCGTGTCTCCGCCGAGGTACTGGTTCGTGACGGTTTCCATAGCGACCATGCCGAATTCATCACTCATGCCGAAGCGTGTGATCATGGCTCTGGCAAGGCGGGTAGCCTTTTCGATATCGTTGGAAGCACCGCTTGTGGATGTATGGAATACGACTTCTTCAGCTGCGCGGCCGCCGGTCAGGGTAGCGATCTGGTTTTCCATTTCTTCCTTGCTCATGAGGTAATGGTTGCCTTCTTCGACCTGCATCGTGTAGCCGAGAGCGCCGCTTGTACGAGGAATGATTGTGATCTTCTGGACAGGAGCGGAATGTGTCTGCATGGCAGCCACGAGAGCGTGGCCGATTTCATGGTATGCGACGACGCATTTTTCCTTGTCTGTCAGGATCGCATGCTTCTTCTGGTAGCCTGCAATGACGACTTCGATGGATTCTTCCATGTCTTCCTGCGTTGCGACTTTTCTGTGGTCGCGGACAGCGCGGAGGGCTGCTTCGTTCACGATGTTCGCAAGCTCAGCGCCGGATGCGCCGGAAGCCATGCGCGCTACTTTGTCATAATCAATATTCGGAGCTGTCTTGATCTTGGCAGCATGAACCTTGAGGATTTCCACGCGGCCCTGAAGGTCTGGGAGGACGACCGGCACCTGGCGGTCGAAACGGCCCGGACGGGTCAGTGCGGGGTCGAGGGATTCCGGACGGTTTGTTGCCGCCAGAATGATGACGCCTGTGTTTTCTTCGAAGCCGTCCATCTCGGTGAGGAGCTGGTTCAGCGTCTGTTCACGTTCATCATTGCCGCCGATGGAGGTCGCGCCTCTCTTCTGGCCGATGGCATCGATTTCATCGATGAATACGATACATGGTGCTTTTTCCTTCGCCTGCTTGAAGAGGTCTCTGACCTTGGCTGCGCCCATGCCGACGAACATTTCTACGAATTCAGAACCGGAAATGGAGAAGAACGGTACGTTCGATTCCCCTGCGACTGCCTTGGCCAGCATGGTCTTGCCTGTGCCTGGCGGTCCGACGAGGAGGATGCCCTTCGGCATCTTCGCGCCGATTTCCTTGTACTTGGACGGATTGTGGAGGTATTCGACGACTTCCTGCAAGCCTTCCTTCGCTTCATCTTCACCGGCTACATCGGCAAAGCGGATGCCGTCTGTCGGTTTGACGAAGATCTTCGCATTGGATTTGCCGAGGCCGAACTGCATGGCTCCCGGTCCGCCTCCCATGTTTTTCATGAAACGCTTATTCATGTACTGGCCGATCCAGAAGAAAATCAGGATCGGGAGTACCCAGCTGAGCAGGATGGAAAGGATCGGGTTCATCTTGTCCACGATCTGTCCGGTGAATGTGACGCCGGAATCATGCAGACGGCTGACGAGCTGCGGGTCATTCATGAGAGCTGTCTTGTAAGTCTGCTTCGTGTCGCCCTTTTCCGTAAAGAGGATCTGGTCCTCATCCACTTCGACCTTGTCGATCTTCTTCTCATCCGTCAGGTTCATGAATGTCGAGTAGTCGACTTCCTTCACCTGCTGTTCACGCCATGCAGGCATGACCGCGGAGTTGAACAGAATCACCAGAAGGAAGATGATGACGTAGTACATCAAGACTGGCTTCTTCGGTGATTTCACCTCATTCATATTATTCATGGCTTTCCTTCTTTCCTTTACCTTCCACACCGAACAGGAATATGGTCTCCCAATAATCCGCCATCATCGCCGAAGCGATCCGGCCCCGGCTTTCTGCTTCAAACAAAGCGGCCATCTCGCCGCCGAAAATTTCCGCCATCACAGCGGCCGGCACATCGACGCGGAATTCGCCTCGCTGCTGGCCCTTCAGGAAAAATGCTCTCATCCTGTCGTCATACGAGCAGCGGCATGTGTCCACGCAGCTGTTGCCAGGAAGAGCCGAGCGGCAGAGGAACATCAGGTACTCGCGGTTGTCGCAGCACCAGCGCATCATTTCCGAAAGCGCATTGCGGCTCGTGATATCCTTCTCCGTAATGGCAAAAAGGCCTTCGACGACCCCTTCAGCCCTTTCCGTCAGGATTTCTTCTAAATGGTCTTTGGATGAATACACCCTGTAGAATGTCGCTTTGCTGATCCCGGCCGCCGCTGCCAGATCCCTGGCAGAGCCTCCCGGTTTCGTACAGAGCGCGGAAGCCAGCTTCTTCAATTCGTTTTCTCTCGTCCCCGTTTCCATAGAACACCTCTCTCATTTGCAACTATACTGTATCAAATAAGACACTTCTGTCTTAGATGAGACAATCATATCATACACATTGAAATGAGTCAATAGTGTCTCATGTGAAACTTGAGAGTTTTTTTTGAGACCCTCAGCTCTTGATGTGGAAGAAGTCTTCTGTGTTCTTTTTCGCTGCTTCGAGAAGCGGATCGAGGCGCACCTGCATGTACCTGGCAAGCGTTTCTGCCACGTAGGTAATGTTCTGCGGCACGTTCGTCCTTGGCAGGTGGTAGCCCCTCGGTGTGAGGTACGGCGCATCCGTCTCGATCATCACGCGGTCCAAAGGCAGGATGGAAACAGCGTCCTGCAGAGCCTCCCCGCGCCTTTCATCACAGATCCATCCGGTGATGCCGATGTAGAAGCCCATATCGAGGAAGCGCTCAAGCGTTTTCTTGTCCCCCGTATAGCAGTGGACGATTGCACGGCGGCAGAGATCCTCATGGCCCTTGAAGCAGGCAATGAAATCATCCGCTGCATCCCTTTCGTGAAGGAAGAGCGGCTTTCCCGTTTCCTCAGCCACATCCAGAAGCTCTTTGAAGAAATGGATCTGGTTCTCCTTCTTCGAATACATGTGATCCGACAGCCACGATTTTCGGATTCGTCATGACAAGCTCTCTGACGCGCTCAACATCTTCTTCCTTCGCCGTATCGGCGCTGTGCGGATGGATGCCCGCCGTGCCCCATACGTCATGATTTTTCACAAAATCTGCCACCAGCTCATTCTCACGCGCTTCCGAGCCGGTCAGGATGCAGCGCACCCCGGCCTCTTCCGCATTCCGTATGATCTTCTCCGGGTCCGGGAAGGAACGGGTGAACAGGTTCAAACCGATATCATAATATTTCGTTTCCATAATTCCTCCTTTTTTATTATTTTACCATGACATGAGGAAATCGTAAGAAACAGAGCCTTGCCGATTTGTATGGAAATAAAAAAGAACTGCGAGAAATGGTCATCCCATCTTTCACAGTCCTTTTATTATAAACTACTTATCATCTTTCTTTTCATCCGGCTTCATTCCCACATGCTTGTTTTTGCAGGGGTGCTTGTCCGAGCTCAGATTTTCAAGCTTCTGCTCGCGGTCATAGAGGGTTACATAGTACAGGTTGCCGTAGAATGCATTGTGGCGCAGGCGCCCGATGATTTCCACTTCCCTCACTCTGCCGTCCTTCGTGACGATGCGGTGGTTGACGAAGTGAATATTGTTCTTGTTCTTCTCAAGATGCGTCTGTCTCTTGATTTCCGAGCGGACATACTGGAGGTCTTCGGTATAGATGAGCTTCCAGACAGTGGTCCTGGTGTACTTCATGAAATCGTCCCAGTCCGTGCATCCGAAGAAATCGATGGCCATGTGGCTCGCAAAGAGAAGCTTGCCGCTCTTGTCTGCCTTGTAGACGATCATGGCACCAGGCATGCCGTTTGCCATATCGCTCAGGTTGAAGCCGAACTGGAAACGGTGGCGGAGTTCCGTCAGGGAAGAATCAAACTTCCTCCAGCCGGACTTGCCGTCGATCTTCGCGCCGTAGAGGGCGAAGTCTGCCTTGATGCAGAGGTTGCCGTAGTTGCTTCCCTGTTCAGGGTATGCAGCGCAGCCAAGCGACGAAGTGAAATGGATTTCCTTGTCGTTGAAACCGAAGATATGCGGTTCTTCCGTGAAGCGGCGCATATCATTGAAAACGCCTTCCTTATTATTGTAAGGACAGAAGATGACTAATTCATCGCCGCCGTTTCTGGTGATGATCGCATTGGCACTGAAAATGCGCTTCATGTCGCGGACGAAGGTCTTCAGTGCAAGATCCCCTGCCGCATGACCGTAGACGTCGTTGATGATTTTGAAATTATCCACGTCGACGGCAATGACCATCGCCGATTTTCTCGGGTTCGTACGCAGGTACTTGTCGACGGCGATGTCGCCGCCCTTTCTGTTGAATACGCCTGTCAGCGCATCTGTCTCGCCGATGAAGCGGAGACGCTTATTTCTCTGCCAGAGCCATGCAATGATGAATGTGGTGATGAGGCCTGCCCATGTGGAAATGAAGAGCAGCCAGAAGTTCACCCATCCGCCTGTCGGATGCATGATGAGGCGCCATTCGTCCCCATCGACGGTGCCAGAGGACTGGATCGTGCTCCATGCATCGATCGCCCTGTGCGTCGAGTTCTGATTCGTGTCGATCGAAGTGTACTCGGACTCACCATAGCCTTTTCTCATCAGCGTATAGACGATGCCCATCTGGTCGAGGCGGTCGATATTCGCCTCGTGGACGAGCTTGTCCTGGTCGACTGCTACCACGATGTAGCCCCAGAAGGATTTATCGGCAGTCCTGTCCATGAAAACAGGACGGACGACTGCCATACCCGTCGTGCCGTCTGCCATAGGAACGCCGGATTCAATGACGACGACATCCTGCGCTCTTCCATAAGCTGCGCGCTTGGCAAACTGGTTCTCTCCGAAAAGGTTGAAACCGGAAAGCACACTGCCGCTTTGCGGATAGATTGGGCGCACCTGTCCGTCCGGCGCCGTCTGGATCTCTATTTCACGCAAAGACTGGCTCATCGAGTAGAAGTAGAGATTACGCATGTAATCCCCCGGGGGAAGTCCCCTGTTCTCCATCAAATGGTCCTCGATGGCCGCTGAAATATTGATATACCTGTCCATGGCGCGGTTCAGACGCAGGATTTCTGCATCCGCGATCTGCTGCATCCAGTTCTGTAGGGTTTTTTCCTCCTGGACATAGAGAGCCCAGTCGAAGACAATCGTGCAGAGCAAGCCGATAATAATGA
>OEIM01000197.1_pt1 | contig 23716 bp, 19 predicted proteins | sample 1538341 | NCBI WGS metagenome assembly OEIM01 (sample SAMN02324081, study PRJEB22366) | human gut metagenome | biome: human | place: Canada: Ontario | collected 2010-10 | reverse complement strand
CAGGAGCTGCAGCAGGTGTACCAACCCATTCATAGCCTGTAAGATTTGTTGTACCGGCAACTACATATGTAGTATCGGCAGCAGGAGCTGTTGTAGGCTCTTCTGTTGTAGGCTCTTCTGTTGTAGGCTGCTCTACTGTTGTAGGCTCTACTGTTGTAGGCTCTTCTGAACCGTCGGGAACTGTTACAGTTTTAGCAACTGCGACATACTTATCAAATGCATCCTGATTTAATACAGATTTGTCTAAGAGTACTACTTCATCACTAGGGATTTCCAACTCTGATACAGGGTCTTGATTTGAAATAGTAAGATACTCTACATCAAGGTCAACAGTAGTTGCTACAGCCTCGGGATTGATGACATCGAATTCAACAGAAGAAAATACTATTTCTTTTTCTGATGAAAAATAGAGACTTGTGTCACTTCCTATACCCATAAGTAAACCAGGAGCTACATTTTTGTTGAATTCGAAATTTGGATATTCGAATGAAGTACTCTTTCTTGTATTATCTGAGACCTTGAGAACAGCAGGATCATAGTTCATTTTATACTGGAAGTTCAACATACCATCTCTGTCCTTGGTCTGGAACATGTATGTAACCCTTACAGTCTTCTGATCTGCGCTGAGAGTAACCTGCTTCTCAGAAAAGAGGTTTGAAGTAGCTGTAACTGTGAGACCCTTTTTTGCAGGAGCTGCAGTTGTAGGCTCTGCTACTGTTGTAGGCTCTGCTACTGTTGTGGGCTCTGCTACTGTTGTAGGCTCTACTGTTGTAGGCTCTGCTACTGTTGTAGGCTCTGCACCAGTAACGATGTCAACCTTACCCTTTGCACCCTGCTTTGTAGCATAGTTAAAGTTTGAAAGGTCAAGTGTAAGAACGATGTCATAACCGTCTTCGTAACCAGCTGCATCTGTATCAATGATCATGTTCTGACCGTTGTATGTAAGGTCAAACCACTCATTGAGAGGAGCTGTGCCCTGCTCAGGAAGGCCCCAGTTATCTGCCCATGAACCGTTGGCAGCAAACTTGAACTGATAGTTCTCATAAGCGTCAAGGCTCTCAAACTTAATCTGGTAAACCTTTGAACCCTCAGATGTTTCTGTCATGTAGTTAGCTTCAGCATCTACCTTCCAGTCCTTACCGTTGAGCCATGCATCTTCACCGTTACCAACGACTGTAATGTGGTCAACAACAAGTTCTTTCGGAATTACAACACCTTCACCTGTTGCAGTGATTTCATTTGTTGTAGGGTTGTAAGTTACTGTTACATCACATTCCTTTGTAACATTGAATGTGAAGTTGTCATTGCCGGTATCGCCTACACCAATCCACTCTGAATCGTTTTTAACGATCTTGAACTGGTAGCCGTTGCCGACTGCTACGTTGGTAAATACTTTTTCGTAGTTACCGTCGCCGTTTTCTGTCATTACATTATCTCCGCAAGTTGCTTCAGTCTCAGCCCACTTGTAACCTGTGAGTTCTTCACAACCGGATACGAAATATGAATCGCCGGCAGCAGAAACGCTCACTACAGTTGCAACGAGTGATGTCACAACAAGCATCATAGACAGTAAAAGGCTAAGTGCTTTTTTGAACATTTTCTTTTCCTCCTTATGTGATAATGCTTCTATAAGCAGTTTAATTATACAACAATCAACCACCAAAAGTCAATGCTAAAAACTCTTGCTGGCTGATTATTTGACAAAATATTGTTTTTTTGTAGGAATGCACAAATAAAATATCATTTATTTGTTATTTGTAACCATTCACATTGTGAGATTGCCAGTTCCAACTGTCACGGCACATATCCTCAAGACTTTTCTCGGCAACCCATCCAAGTATTTTCTTGGCTTTTGTTGCGTCGGCAAAGCATTCTGCAATGTCGCCTGCTCGGCGTGGCTTTATAACATAAGGAATTTCAATCGAATTTGCCTTTTCAAAAGCCTTTACAATATCAAGAACGCTGTAGCCCACACCTGTTCCGAGATTAAAAATCTCGGTTCCCTTGTGCTCTGCGGAATATTCAATAGCCTTTACATGACCTTTTGCAAGGTCAACAACATGGATATAGTCACGCACACCCGTGCCGTCATGCGTAGGATAATCGTTGCCGAAAACACCTAGACACTTGAGTCTGCCTGCGGCAACCTGTGTTATGTACGGCATAAGGTTATTCGGGATTCCGTTAGGATCTTCACCGATTCTGCCGCTTTCGTGAGCACCGATCGGGTTAAAGTAACGAAGAAGAACAACAGACATATCGAGATTTGCGTTTGCGGTGTCTGTAAGAATTTGTTCCATCATAAACTTTGTCCAGCCGTACGGATTTGTAGGAGAACCCTTTGGCATTGTTTCAACAAGCGGAACAGTTTCCGGAGTACCGTAAACCGTGGCACTTGAGCTGAAAATAAAGTTATTTACACCGTGTTTTTTCATCACCTCAAGCAATGTGAGCGTTGAATCAATGTTGTTACGGTAATATTCAACAGGCTTCTCACAGCTTTCACCTACTGCTTTAAGACCTGCAAAGTGAATTACCGCATCAATCTTATTCTCCGAAAAAATCTTTTCAACGGCATCTCTGTCACATACATCGGCCTCATAGAGCGGAATTTTTCTGCCTGTCAGCTCTTCAACTCTTTCAACCGCAACGGGACAGCTGTTTGAAAAATTATCTGCAATTACAACATCGTGACCTGCGTTGATGAGTTCAACACAAGTGTGCGAGCCGATATATCCGGCGCCGCCTGCAAGCAAAACATTCATTTTAAAATTCCTTTCTTAACATCAGCATTTTTCAGGCTCGGGATAGTCAACACCAAAGGTTTCGGCTGTAACCTTTGCCATAATCTGAGGATCAAGAGGCTTGTCGGAATAGTCTGTGTCACACTCTGCGATTTCATTGACAACATCCATACCCTCAATAACCTTGCCGAATGCGGCATACTGACCGTCAAGGTGCGGAGCGTTTTTGTGCATAATGAAGAACTGCGAGCCTGCTGAATCGGGCATCATTGAACGAGCCATTGAGAGAACACCCTCTGTATGCTTGAGATTGTTTTCAAAGCCGTTCACGGCAAATTCGCCCTTGATTGAATATCCGGGACCGCCCATACCCGTGCCTTCGGGGCAACCGCCCTGAATCATGAAACCGTAGATTACACGGTGAAATGTAAGGCCGTCATAGTAACCCTTGTTTACAAGGCTGAGAAAATTATTTACAGTATTCGGAGCAATTTCGGGATAAAGCTCCGCTTTGATTGTTTTTCCGTTTTCCATTTCAAAAGTAACAATAGGATTGCTCATTTTAAATCGTCCTTTCGGTTTATTAACACTATTTTAGTATATTCTTGATAAAATAGCAAGTGTCTTAGTGATTATTTGCGAATAAATCAACCTTTTTCAATACTCATTGTAGCAAAAGCATTGAGGTCTGTTCCTGCAATATTTCCGCTGAGAAACTCGTAATATCCCTGTGAACCGACCATGGCGGCATTGTCACCGCAAAGAGATTTTTCGGGCATATACATTTCCCAATCACGCTTTTTACACTCCTCTGCAAGGGTTCTTCTGAGAAGTGAATTTGCCGAAACACCGCCTGCGATTACAAGCTTTTTCTGTCCCAAGTCTTCAGCCGCCTTGATAAAGTTTGTAACAAGGCAATCGACAACAGCATAGCGGAATGATGCACAGACATCGGCTTTGTTAAGCTCAACACCCTTTTGTGCCGAATTGTGGATGAGGTTGATTACGGCTGTTTTAAGTCCCGAAAAGCTGAAATCATACGGCGCATCGTGAACTGTGGGACGAGGAAGCTTGAATGCAAACGGATTGCCATTTTCAGCAACTCTGTCCATTTCAATTCCGCCCGGATACGGCATTCCCATTGTCCTTGCGGCTTTGTCAAAAGCCTCGCCTGCGGCATCATCACGGGTTTTGCCGATAATTTTCATCTTTGTGTAGTCCTCAACCATAACAATATGGCTGTGACCGCCTGACACAACAAGGCAGAGGAACGGCGGTTTTAATTCTTTATTTGAAATATAATTTGACGCAATGTGTGAACGCAGATGGTGAACAGGAACAAGCGGAATTCCTGTTGCAAGTGAAAGTCCTTTTGCAAAATTCACTCCCACAAGCAACGCTCCGATAAGTCCGGGGGCATATGTAACACCGATTGCGTCAATGTCGGAAAGCCTGCAGTCTGCATCTTCAAGAGCCTGTCTTACAACAGGAACAATTGCCTCTGCGTGACGGCGTGATGCGATTTCGGGAACAACACCGCCGTAAAGCTTGTGTTCCTCAACCTGAGAAGCAACCACCGAGGATATTATGTTTCTGCCGTCCTCAACAACCGCTGCCGCAGTTTCGTCACAGGACGATTCTATTGCGAGTATCTTCATAATTTTCCTTTCACTACGAAACATTTATGATGAAGTTCCGTAATATCGTTATTATAATGTTTTATTACATATATATGTCAAAAACAGCGTGTCATTAAAACAGCGTTTTCGGTTGGAGAGGAGTAGTAATTTTTCCTCTCTCCCACCTTGATAAATCCGAATTTTTCATAGAGAGAACGGGCATTCCCGTTACTTTCACGAACCTCAAGAGTGAGAAAGCAAAGGTTATTTTTCTTGGCATAGGTCACAAGCGTTTCAACAAGCGCCGAACCTATTCCCCGATTTCTGTGTGTACCGTCAACGGCAACATTGAAAATGTAACCCTCGTCAACAACAACACTCATTCCTATATATCCGACAACGGCATTATCTTCCGTTGCGGTAAAAAACAGCGAGGTTTCGTTGTTCAGTTCTTCTTCAAGGCTGTTAAACGACCACGGATGCGAAAAACACCGCTGTTCAAGCTGTGCAACCGCCTCAAGCTGATTTTCGGTCATTCTGTCAATTTTCATACGCTTTTAATATTTCCTTTACAGAATTAACAATCTCATCACGGCAATGTCTGTACACCTCAATGTCGCCGCCGTAGGGATCGCTTATACCGAGCACGGCGATTTTTTCGGGCTGTACAAGAAAAAACTGCATCAACATTTTTGCGTGACTTTGCGACATACAGTAAAATTTTTCGTATTTTTCAATGCCGGCATCAGCCACGGCTGTTGAAGCTTTGCCCGAAAGGTCAATTCCGATTTCCTTACAGGCAATCACGGAATTTTCCGACACGGGAAGTCCCGTTGAGGTTGCAATGCCAAAGCTTTCCGCCCTGACACAAATGCCGTTTTTCTCTGCCATATCATTAAAAATTGCCTCTGCCATGGGACTGCGACAGGTGTTGCCCGTGCATACAAAGGCAATCATTCTGTTATCCTTTTGCATCATACCAAGTCCTTCCGATTGCCGCATCGGCTGTGAGCGGAACGCTCATTTTAACTGCGTTTTCCATTTCTTCCTGAACGATGAGTGCAACTCTCATGCTCTCATCCTGCGGAGCTTCGACAATAAGTTCGTCGTGAACCTGCAACACAAGCCTTGCACGGAGATTTTCGGCTTTCATTCGCTCGTCAACCTTAATCATTGCAATTTTGATAATGTCTGCGGCTGTGCCCTGAATAGGCATATTTCTTGCAACTCTTTCGCCGAATGCACGAATCATATGCTTGCTCGAGGTGAGTTCGGGAAGATTTCTTCTTCTGCCGAACATCGTTTCAACATAGCCGTCAGCGTTCGCCTTTTCGACAACATTTTTCATATAGCTGTCAACACCGCTGTAATGGGCAAGATAGCTTTCAATGTAGTGCTTTGCCTCTTTATTTGAAACACCGATATCCTTTGCAAGTGAAAATGCACCGATTCCGTAAACAATACCGAAGTTAACCGCCTTTGCACGGCTTCTCATAATCGGAGTTACCATATCAAGCGGCATATTGAACACCTGTGACGCTGTGATTGCGTGGATATCTTCGTTATCCTTGAACGCTTTAATCATATTTTTGTCACCCGAAATATGGGCAAGCACACGGAGTTCAATCTGCGAATAGTCGGCGTCAACAAGCGCCCAGCCCTCTCTTGCACAGAAAAACTTTCTCATCTCTCTGCCAAGCTCGGTTCTTACGGGGATATTCTGGAGATTCGGCTCTGTTGAGCTGATTCTGCCTGTTCTTGTTTCGGTCTGATTGAAATTTGAATGGATTCTGCCGTCATCTGCAATGACCTTTAAAAGTCCCTCGCAGTAGGTTGAATTCAGCTTTGAGAGCGTTCTGTATCTCAGCACCATTTCAACAACGGGATGTTCATACCTCAGGCTTTCAAGCACCTCTGCATTTGTACTGTAACCGCTCTTCGTTTTCTTTTTGCAAGGGAGTCCGAGGTTTTCAAATAAAACTACGCCAAGCTGTTTGGGAGAATTGATGTTAAACTCACAGCCCGCACTTTCGTAAATTGCGGTTTCAAGCTCCTTAATCTGTGCAGAAAGCATTTCGCCGTAGCTTTCAATGCCCTGTCGGTCAACACAGACACCGATATTTTCCATTCTTGCAAGCACCTTTGCAAGCGGAATTTCAATTTCACTTAACAACTTTTCCTGACCGTGAGCCTTGATTTTATCTCCGAGTTTTTCGCACAATTCTGCGTAACAGGCAAATGCCTCGTATTTTTCATTCTGCTCATCAGTGCAGACAGGCAGAGCGATTTCGTAAGCGGCACAAAGATTTTGGTCCGAATAATCCTTTGACGACGGTTCAATCAGATATGCCGCAAGCTCAATATCAAACACAATATTTTCAACATCAATATTTTTCTCATCGGCATAAGCGTAGAGCGTTTTGATGTTTCTTGTGTACTTTTCAAGTTCACTGTCGGCAATAAACTTAACAAAAAGTTCTTCGTCCGTGCTTATATACACCTTGCCGTCAAAAAGTACGGCAAAGGATTTTAATTCTTTATTCTCTGTTTCAAAGTTGAGATAGAGCCTTTTCTCTGACTTAACATTTTTTAAAAGTTCATTTTCGTCAAAATCAGACACAACCTCAAGCGAATTTTTCTCAACCTTTTCGGGCTTTGCATTTTTGTCAGCCTTGATGCCGTATTTTTCTATTAAAGAAAACAGTTCAAGTTTTGCCATAAATCCGGCACATTCATCGGCATCTTTCATATCTACAACATAATTTTCGACATTTGTATCAACAGGAGCGTTGCAGTTTATTTCACCGAGCATACGGCTGAGAATTGCATTTTCCTTTGACGCAGTCAGCTTTTTACGCACACCGTCCTTGATTTCAAGTTCATCAAGATGGTCATAGATATACTCAACCGTGTGATATCTCTGAATGAGGTCGCCTGCACCCTTTGGTCCTATTCCCGCAACTCCGGGAATATTATCCGAAGTATCGCCCTGAATTGCCTTGATTTCTATAAGCTCCTTTGGAGTTACACCGTAAGCTTCAAGAATCTTTTCGGGGGTATAGAGTATATCCTGTTTGTTTGAGCAAAGATGAACGCTTGTTTTGTCCGACACAAGCTGAAGGCTGTCACGATCACCTGTTGCAATAACGCACTCGTTTCCGTTTTCTTCACAAGCCTTGGCGAGCGTACCGAGAATATCGTCAGCCTCAAAGCCCTCACAGGTAACAAGCCTGTAGCCTAAAAGGGTAAGAAGCTTTTTCAGCGGTTCCATTTGTGACGCAAGCTCCTCCGGCATACCTTTTCGTGTTGCCTTGTAGCCTGCATAAGCCTTGTGTCTGAAGGTCGGTGTTTTCAGGTCAAAGGCAATCGCCACGGCGTCGGGATTTTCTTCATTTTTAATTTTGTACAGCATTGTAAGAAATCCGTAAATTGCGTTTGTAAACTGACCGTCCTTTGTAGTAAGCGGTCTTATTCCGTAAAACGCACGGTTTACAATACTGTTTCCGTCAACAGCAAGTAATCTCATAATTTATACATCACATTCTCAATTTTTCCGTCTTTAATGTAAATTCTCGGAACACGCTTTCCGACAAGACAGACGGTTTCGTAGTTTATAGTTCCTGTATTTTCGGCAAGTGAATCTGCAGTAGGCTCACCGTTTTCGCCTGTACCGAATACGACAACCTCGTCACCTGTCTTGACATCTTCAATATCGGTAACATCAAGCATTGTCTGATCCATACATATTCTGCCCACAATTTTCGCTTTCTTTCCGTTTACCATCATATAGCCGTCTTTTGCATTCTGTCTGATGAATCCGTCAGCGTATCCGATAGGAACGGTTGCAATTTTCATCTTTCTGTCGGCTGTAAAAGTTCTGCCATAGGAAATTGTTGCACCCTTTTGAACCTCTTTTACAAAAGCGACAACTGTTTTAAGAGTCATTGCAGGAACAAGGTCAAGTCTGTCAGCAAGCTTTGATGACGGAGCAAGTCCGTAGAGGATAATACCTGCTCTTACCATATCGCAACAGGTTTCGGGGTAATCTTCAATTGCACCGCTGTTTGAGCAATGAACAACGCTGATATCAACGCCTCGCTTTTTAAGGCTGTCACGCACATGAATAAAGTTTTCATACTGCTTGTTTGTGAACTCTCTGCCCTCGGCATCTTCATCAGACACACAAAAGTGAGTAAAAAGTCCCTCAACCTCAAGATTCGGCAGGCAACAAGCCTCGCAAATTTCTTCAATAGAATATTCATCCCGTGGAAATTCCTGACACATAAAGCCGATTCTTGACATTCCCGAGTCAACCTTGATGTGCATTTTGCAGATACAATCCTCTTCAACACATTTTTCAGAAAGCTCCTTTGCATACTCAAGTGAAAAAACAGCCTGAGAAATATCATATTCAGCAAGATTTTCAGCCTCTGAAACGGGAGTGTAGCCAAGAATCACAATAGGGAGTTTTGAACCGCTCTTTCTGATTTCTATACCCTCGTCAATATTTGAAACAGCAAAAAAATCCGCTCCGAGTTTTTCATAAACCTGTGAAAGCTCAACTGCACCGTGGCCGTAGCCGTCAGCCTTTATAACACAACAGACCTTTGTATCGTCTGCAACCTTATTTCTTATTACATTATAGTTATGCTCAATTGCATTAAGTGAAATTTCAGCCCAAGTTCTTTTTACCATATTCATTTCTATCTCTCCACATACCTTTTACAGTCAATTTGCAATCAATGTAATTATAATACTTTTGATTCTTCAAATCAACACAAAATCCCCCTTTAAATACATATAAAAGTTATTTTATTCGTAATTATGTGCAAAATGTTACTCCTGAATTTTTGCAAATGCACAAATTATCTGCATAAAAGCCCTAAATACTGCAATTCACTTGATTTATTTATTCATTTTTGGTAGAATTAAAAGGTATTTGATTTATAAATTTAATTTCAGGAGGGGCATGATGACAACAAACAACATAATAGTTCTTTGTGCATTTATAGCTTATATGATTATTATGATCGTAATAGGCTTTGTTTGTTCAAAGGGCAACAAGAACAATGAGGACTACTTTCTCGGTGGCAGAAACCTCGGCAGTTGGACAGCCGCAATGTCGGCACAGGCATCTGATATGAGCGGTTGGCTTTTGATGGGACTTCCGGGCGCTGTATACCTTGCCGGCACAGGCGAGGCATGGATTGCCATAGGACTTCTTATCGGCACAATTCTCAACTGGTACATTGTTTCGGCAAGACTTCGTAAATACACAATTGTGGCAGGCAACTCGCTCACTATTCCGAGCTTTTTCAAAAATCGCTACCGTGACCATAAAAACATAATCAAGATTGTTTCGGCATCAATCATCGCAGTTTTCTTCACGGTTTACACAGCGTCGGCATTCAGTTCGGGTGCAAAGCTTTTTGCAACACTCTTCTCGGACAGCGCAAGCGGTGACGAAAACTACAATCGGGTTTATGTTATCGGTCTTATCGTTGCCGCAGTAGTAATTCTTGTATATACATTCATGGGCGGTTTCAAGGCAGTTTGTACAACCGACCTCATTCAGGGACTTATGATGATTGTTGCAATCCTTACCGTTCCGGTGCTTGCATATGCAATTCTCACATTTGACACAAGCTTCAGTTCTGCACTTGCCGCAAAAGGTGTTGAACAACCTGCTCAGTTCCTTAACTTCTTTGTAAACGGTGACGGAACTCCTGTTTCGGCTGTTTCGATTATTTCAAACCTTGCGTGGGGACTCGGTTACTTCGGTATGCCGCATATTCTCGTCAGATTCATGGCTGTAAAGAGCAATGAAGAAATCAAGAAATCAAGAAAAATTGCTGTTGTTTGGGTAATTATTTCACTTACTGCGTCATGCCTTATCGGTCTTATTGCAAGAGGCTACCTTACAGCACAGCTTGACGATGCAACAAGCGAATCTGTATTCATCAGAACAATCCAGCAGCTTTTCTCAGGCAACGGTGTGCTTATCTTTATCGGCGGTATTTTCCTTTGCGGAATCCTTGCCGCAATTATGTCAACAGCAGACAGTCAGCTTCTCGTCACTGCGTCGGCTGTTTCGGAGGATCTTTACAAAGGTGCTGTTAAAAAGAATGCAAGCGAAAAGAGTTCGCTTTTGGTCGGCAAGATTGCAGTTGCAGTTGTTGCTGTAATCGCATTCTTCATTGCACTTAATCCTAAATCAAGCATTATGGGACTTGTTTCGGATGCATGGGCAGGATTCGGTTCGGCATTCGGACCTGTTGTTCTGCTGGCGCTTTTCTGGAAACGCTCAACACTTTCGGGTGCAATCAGCGGTATGGCAACAGGTGCTCTGACAGTTATCATATGGGACTATATTCCGCTTGTAAACGGTCAGACGCTTTATGCGGCAACAAATCTTTATTCACTTGTTGTAGGCTTCGGACTTGCACTTATTGTGAATGTTATTGTTTCTCTTCTTTCAAAAAAGCCGTCAAAAGAAATCATGGACGAATTTGATTCAATTAAAAATATTGAAGTATAACCGCAGGGGCAGTCGCTTTATCACGACTGCCTTTTTTGTGCCTGAATTTAATTTTTCCCGAAAATAAGAAAAATAAGGCATGGAATATCACAAAAATCAATTGAAATGTGCAAATATTTGTAGTATAATCTATCGTATTGTTTGTTACTATTTTATTTTTCAGAAAAGAGATTGATATGAAACTTTTAGAAGACAGAATTCTTAAAGACGGACATATTGGTGCCGACAATGTGTTAAAGGTTGACAGCTTTCTCAATCATCAGATTGATGTCAATTTTGTGTGTGAGCTTGGCAAGGAATTTTACAGACTTTTCAAGGACGAAAACATAACAAAAATTCTGACAATCGAAGCGTCGGGAATCGGCATTGCCTGTCTTGCGGCTCAGTATTTTGGTGTTCCGGTTGTTTTTGCAAAAAAGACAAAGACAATCAATATTTATTCCGATACATACAACGCAACCGTCCACTCATACACTCATAAAAAGGACTATGACATAGTTGTTTCTAAGGAATTTTTGAGCAAAGAAGACAATGTGCTTATCATTGACGATTTTCTTGCAAAGGGCAGTGCCTTAACGGCACTTCTTATGCTTATTGAAAAAGCAGGCGCAAAAACAGCAGGTGCGGGAATTGTTATCGAAAAAGCTTATCAGGGCGGCGGCAACCTCGTTCGTGATATGGGCATAAGAGTTGAATCTTTGGCAAAAATCAAGTCAATCAGTAAAAAAGACGGCATCGTGTTCTGCAAGCAGTAGTAATATACTGCTTGCTTATACTTGACTTTTGCTGATATTTATAGTATTATCTAACGGTAGGTCTTGCAGAAATTGAAAATTGAAAATGGAAAGTGGAAAATTTTTAATTTTCTGTTTTCTGCAATAATCGCAATTTTGATATACACGAATATTATGGATAATATTATAGAAAACAAAAGTTTTCAGTTTGCAATAAGAATTTTACGATTATATAAATTTTTGTGTGAAGAGAAAAAAGAATACATTCTGTCCAAACAGTTACTTCGTGCAGGCACAAGTATCGGTGCTAATGTCACCGAATCCCAACATGCACAAAGCAAGCCTGATTTTGTATCAAAAATAAGCATAGCCCTAAAAGAAGCATCCGAAACAAAATATTGGATAAAATTGTTGGGTGCTACAGAATATTTGTCTGAAAATCAAACAAAATCTATTTTAGATGATTGTGTTGAAATTGAAAAAATTTTGGTTACTATACTAAAGTCAGCAAAGAACCAATAATTTTCCATTTTCAATTTTCAACTTTCAATTTAATAAGCGGGTGTGGCGGAATTGGCAGACGCGCTAGATTTAGGTTCTAGTGTCAACCGATGTGCAGGTTCAAGTCCTGTCACCCGCACCAGTAAAGGTGGTTTTTTAACCGCCTTTTATTTTTTGCCAAAATTACTTAAAATGCCTTAAAAGTGGCTTAAACACTGGGTTTTTGAGATTTTAAAAATTCAGTTGAGTAATTTTGAATTAAGTTAAAACAAAATAAAATGCAGTCAAACTTGCAGTCATTTTAGTTTGCCTGCCGATTTTTATAAAAATAGGTATCATTTAACACATATAACTTTAACGAATTAGTGGCAGTCTGCTCTGATTTTATCAAATGCATTATTCTAAAACACGAACTTTGGGTAGATAACAGTAAAAATATCATAAAAAACAAGAACCTCTCTATTAGATAACAGAGAGGCTTTAATTTTGTTCATTCGTATTATTGGATAAAAAATTCTATAATCTAACGGTTAACTGATAGTTGTACTTTTCGGGTAAAATAGAATTATCTATTTCTCGGAGGTAGGACTATGAAAGGCAGAATATTAACCAAAAAATCTTTATCAAATTTTATTAATAATCTTCGATTGGAAGAAAAGAGTGCAAATACTATAGAAAAATATAAACGTGATGTTAGAGTGTTTTCGGTGTTTTTAAACGACAAAGCGGTTTGCAAGAAGCTTGTAATTGAGTACAAACAAAAACTTATCACTGACGGATACGCAGTGAGCAGTATCAATTCGATGCTTGCCACTTTGAACAGCCTGTTTGATTATTTGGAATGGGCTAATTGCAAGGTAAAGACAATCAAAACTCAACTACAAATTTATTATTCCGAAAACAAGGAGCTGAGCAAGGTGGAATATTTTCGTTTGGTCAAAACAGCCGAACGCAATCACAACCACCGTCTAAATATGATATTGCAAACAATTTGCGGAACGAGCATCAGAATCAGTGAACTGAAATTCATCACGGTTGAAGCGGTGAACAGCAGCACGGTCGAGGTCACCTGCAAGGGAAAGAATCGAGTAATATTTATTGTTAAACAGTTAAAGAAACTGCTGCTCCGATACGCAACCGAGCATTACATCAAAGCAGGGGCAATCTTTATCACAAAATCAGGCAAGGCAGTCAACCGTACAAATGTCTGGCGAGAGATGAAACCTTATGTAAGCAGGCTCATGTTGATCCCGATAAGGTGTTCCCTCACAATCTTCGCCATCTGTTCGCAAGAACATTTTACAATCTGGAAAAGGACATCGCCAAGCTTGCCGACATTCTCGGTCACAGCAACATTAACACAACGAGAATCTATATTATCTCAACAGGATATGAGCACCTAAAGTGTATGGAAAATATGCAACTCGTACTTTGATTACATAATGCCGATTATGTTGTAGTGAAAATATCAACCCAAAATATAATTGATATAAGCGTATCATTTCAATCAAAATTGAGTGCAAAACACTAAGCCCTTAAAAGCTAATTTTTTAAGAGCGAGATTTTCTGTGTCAAATTCCAATAAAACAATAATTTATCCGCAATTTTTGAGCAAAGTATGTTGATTAAATTTGATATTGAATGTATAATATATGCGTATATGCAACATAATCGGCATTATGTTGTTATTGGAAGCTTAAGGAGATTGAGAAAATGGATCAAAAATCAGCATTGAGATGTAAGTATTACTTTACCATTATTTATTTTGTAATATCAACATTATCGTTATTCTCATTGCTTTTTATATTTAGAATGTTAAGAATCAAACTATTTTTCTTGGGTATTTCGACAATATACTGTACTTATATCTTAAGAAAAGACAATTTATATTTTCCAAGAGAACTAAAAGTGAAATTGCAATAGCGTTAGGAATTGATAGTATTTGTTTTTTTGATTTTTACTTCAATGCTATACATATACGACCGGGTATTGCAGTAACTTTACTAAGAAAACTTTCACTTAACAACATTCTAGATGAGAATGTTCTTTTTGCTCTGATTGGAATTATAATATCTTTAATGGGGTTCTATGGGGCAACATTATTAGCTCCATATCTACTTCGTTTTTTTAAAGAATTATATAGAATAATAAAAACATACAAAATACAATTAGTATTACTGTTTTTGGTTTATACCGTTGCGTTTATCTCGGTTATTCGGGCAAATTATTATTATACTGATGATCTCGGTAGAGCGATTTACGGATATGAGATAACAGGGGATTTCAGTAGATATGTTGCAAATATTTTATCTGAAATATTTCATGGTAATACTTGGTTAGCAGATATTTCGCCTTTACCGCAAATAATGGCTTTATTTATAATGACACTTACAGGAGTAATCCTATTATCTGTTTTGTCATCTTTACTAAATACAAACGCAGGCAAATGGAGTTTTATTGCACTTATACCTGTCGGACTGTCGCCTTACTTTTTGTCCTGCCTATCTTACAAATATGATGCACCGTATATGGCTTTTTCTGTTTTTGCCTCTGTTTTTCCGCTGATTTTCTACAAGTATGATAATATCAAAATTTACTCAGTATCTGTATTTATCGGAACGATAGTAATGTGTACAACTTATCAAGTATCATCCGGTATATTCCCAATGATTGTGTCAATATTAGCTTTAATAATGTGGATACAGAAAAAGTCATATAAAAAAATCGGTAGTTTCTTACTGAATTCAGCAATATCATATATTTTGGCATTACTTGTTTTCAGACTAATTCTAATGGAACCCATTGCCGATGACAATTATGTAGATGTCGGGATTTCAATTACCAATTTACTTCCCAACACAATCAAATATATCAAATTTTTCTATAACGATTTTCCGACTATCTGGATAATCTTAATTTGTATAGTGTTTCTTTCATTCATTATTTTATTAATAAAATATGCAAAACAGAATAAAATATTAAGTGCTGTTTTATCGATAATCATTTGTTTTTGTGCCTTTGTTATGTCTTTTGGTATATATATAATATTTAATGCCCCTTTAACAGAACCTCGTGCATTTTACGGTATCGGTATATTCCTATCTATTATGTGCTGTATTTTATTTCTAAATTGCGGCTGTTATATCGGAAAATTATCAACTATATCATTATGTTGTTTTTTCATTATATACACTTTTTTATATGGAAATGCTTTGAATATTCAAAAAAACTATATTGATTTTAGAACAGAACAAGTTATAAATGATTGTAATAATCTTGGATTATTTAAAGAAAGTAAAAAAATAAAATTTCAAGCAACAGGAACTGCGGGTTATCAACGAGCTGTCAAAAATATGATTCAGGAATATCCTCTACTTGAGCGTCAAATTAAAGTGTTATTATCCGATTCGACTAATTCGGTTTGGGGGACATATCAATTAAGAGAATACTACGGACTAAATACTGAAATTACTGACATAAGTAACTTGCAAATAAAAGATGATGATATAATAAAAGATACATATTATTATACAATCTATAAAGTGAACGATATAATAATTCTTAATCTAAAGGATGTGGAGAGCAAAATTCAATAAATTCAGCTTATGTGCTTTAACGAATATAGAAATATCAGCTTTTTGTATTTTGTCATGGAAAGAAATAAGTAAAGCACAAATGTGCGAACGAAAAATTCTCATTTATGATGATTTTTTGTTGAATAAAAGAACTTAGGTGAACTTAAAATTAAATTTTTGTTTGGCATTTTTATTTTAGCATACAATATGTGAAAATTCAATATTATTTAAATTAACTTTTAAAATTTATGTAAAAGAATTTAACAATATCAATTCCGTACTACCATATTTCTGTTTATCAAACATCCCGTTTACAAGCAAAAGTATGTCGTTGTATCATTGTTATTATACAGAATTAAATTTGCATAAAAAAATCAGGCAATCGTTATGACTGCCCGATTTGTTTTTGGAAAATTTACAATTTTAATCCTATTTATGCACTGTTTTACACGCACTAACCGTAATCAGAGTGCCATGACTTTTTGAGAGATTTCTGCCGGAGATGACACTGTGCCGACGCACTTGTACTCTTCGGTTTCTTCCTTGGTTTTAAAGCCCCAGCCGTATAGCACAGCGAGGAAGTCCATACCTATTTCTTCCGCACCCTTTGCCTCGATTGTGCTGTCGCCGACAAGGATACTTTCTTCAACAGAAACTCCTGTCTGCTCACACGCCTGCAAAAGCAGATGACTCTTTGTGAGGTTTGTACCGACATCTGTTGCACATACTGCGTCGAAAACATCCGACGCCTCGTAGGTTTCAAGAATATCCGTTGTGAACATTCTGTGCTTTTGAGTTGCTATTGCAAGCTTAAAACCGCTTTTCTTGAGTTCACGAAGAGCGTCATAAATTCCGTCATAGACGGTGAACATCTCTTTTCCTTTCTGGGAATAAAGCTTGCTGTAATTCTTTACGGCATATTCAATTTCGTCATCACTCATATTAAAGAGCGTTTTAAATCCGTATTCAAGCGGTGCGCCGATTACTCCGTAGAGTGCGCTGTGTTCAACAGGCTCATAGCCCATTGCAACTGCTGTTGTATTGAAACAATATAAAATTCCGGGGGCTGTGTCGGCAAGAGTGCCGTCAAAGCCAAAAATAACTAATTTTTTCATAAAACCACCCAATCTGCAAATAGATAAATTCATAAACAATTTTTTACAAAAGTCTTTGTCCTGCAAATATGGAAATACATCTCAAGGGGAATTATACCATTTTACGGAGATAAATACAATACTAATTTTTCCACAAGTATTAATTTGGGAATAAAAGTGCCGAAAAATATGCAATTATTGTTCTTTTGCAAGCATATGCCAATCGAAACAAGTCGAAAACCAGAGCTTTCAACTTACTTTATTTCTTGACAACATCGTGTGTGCGTTATAAAATTGAAGTACATTATATTGAAAGGTTATTTTATTATGACTTCTGCAAAGCATAAAAATCCGCCTGCCAAACCCAAAGAAAAATATTCGGTACAGCAGGCGCTCACAAACTATTATCTGCTTATTATGTTCACGCTTTTTCCGTTGTTTTTTACCGACGCATATTTTAACATCAGGCATGACAAGTATTACTTTTTCATTATATTGACGGGTATTCTCGTTATTGCGGAATTTCTTATTATTATGACCGCAAGCGTTGATAAACCGCCGGAAGACTCAAAGCTTGAAAAGCCTAAACCAAAGCATTTGTATGAAGAGCTTTCGTTTATGGACTGGGCATTTATTGTATTTCTTGGGATAAATGTCATTTCAACGCTGTTGTCCGCAAGTCCTTTGGATGCACTTCTGGGTACTCAGGGACGAAACAACGGTCTTGTGCTTATGGCATTTTACACCGCTGCATATTTTATGATTACAAGGTGCTTTAAATATTTTGAATACATATTCGTTGCGCTTGCGTTCGGTTCAATGATAGTTTATGCACTTGCGGTGCTTAACTCATTCTATATTGATCCTCTCGGGATGTTTACTCTTCTCACCGACCAACAGACTATTACCGACTTCACTTCAACAATCGGCAACAAAAATCTGCTTTCAAGCTACATCTGCATCGCTATGCCTGTTATGATTGCAATGTCGGTTATCACGGAGAAAACCTTGCTCAGGGCTATTTATCTTGTAGCAACAGGATTTGGCTTTGCGGCTCTTATGACTGCCGACAGCGATTCCGGCATTCTCGGCATGGCTGTATTTATGATTATTTACCTTGTATGGTTTTCAAACAGCCTTGTCAGGCTGAAAAGATTTTTCCTTTCGGCAACTGTTATGCTGTTGTTTGCAAAGCTGCTCAGATTGTTCTCGCTCTGCTTTGACGACAAAAGCAAGGGCTTTGATAAGTTTCAGGAAATTTTCGTTTTCTCAGGCATCGGCTGGATATTGCTTGCAGCTTGTGCCGTTATTACAGGGATTTTGTATCTTATTGATTACCAAAAACCAAACATCACAATTTCAAAAGCCGTGCCGATTGCTCTTGCCGTTGTATTCGGATTTTGTGCTGTTGCCATGATAGGAATTATGGTTTATTTCAGCTGTATTGACACCAAAACCGACCTCGGCAGTTTTGAAAGAATTATCCGCTTTAACGATATATGGGGTACGCACAGAGGATTTATGTGGATAAGGTCGATATGGATTTTCGGCGACGCTTCATTCATTGAAAAGCTGTTCGGCGTAGGTCCGGATATGTTCTACTCCGCATTCAGTCCGTACTTTGACGACCTTTCAAAATACGGTGACAGCTCAACAAATGCCGCCCATAACGAATATCTAAACTACCTTATCACAATCGGAATTACGGGACTTCTCTCCTATCTTGCCATTGTGTGCGGTACGATTAAGAACGCAGTCAAGTATGCAAAGGAAAATCCGATGCTGATTGCGTGCGTTTCGGCTGTTATCTGCTATGCTGTTCAGTCTGTTGTAAACCTTTATCAGCCGATTACAACTCCGCTGTTTTTCATCTTCATAGCTTTGTGCGAAGCTTTTGTAAGAAACGCCAAGGCTGAAAAATCTGCCGTATCTGCCGTATAAATGTTATGACTGCATTTCAATTCGGATAAGAAGATTCTGCATTGACTCGTTGCGGTCACGGCGGTATCGTCCCAGCTCGTAGAGGCTGTCAGGATTTTTAGTAATTATATTGGGCTTTTCCGTACAGGTTAGTGTACACGAAAAGCCCATTTCTTTTATCAGCTTTTCGGTCAGGTCATTTTTTGCACCGAACGGATATACAAAGCAGGTCGGTTTTTTCCCTGTTGCATTTTCAAGCAAGCCTTGAGCTTTGACAACATCTTCCGTAAGAATAGATTTATATGCTTCGTCACTCTCCCCCGCTTTTGGCAAAACACCCTTTCGTGATTTCAAAGAATGCATATCGTACGAATGATTCTGAATTTCAACATAGCCCGAATCGGACATTTCTTTCATATCGTCAAAAGTTATATGACCGTAGGTCACGGAAATGTCCTTGGTTTCGGTGAATTTTTCGGACACTGAGGCAATCGGAGATATGACCGCCTTGCAGTTGTATTTTTCAAGCAAAGGGAGTGCATAATAATAATTATTATAATAGCCGTCGTCAAAGGTCAGCATAATGCATTTTTCGGGCAATGATTTTTTTCCGTAAACATAATCGGTAAGGTCTTTTACAACAACGGTTGTGTAGCCGTTTTCGGTAAGATATTTTAAATCGTTTTCAAAAAGAGTCGGTGAAACAGTGTAGTCATTTTGCAGTTTTTCGTCCTTTAAAAGTGAGTGATACATTATTACGGGCAGTTTTACGCTGTCGGTATCAGCCGTTGTTTCTTTTACTGCACCTGTCATTACCGATATTAAAATTACCGCAGACAGGAATAATGCCGTAAAAATGATAATTTTTACTGTTTTGTTTGATTTCACTATATTTCCTCCCAATTCTTTGTGCAAGATTTTTTATCTATAATTCTTTATTGTAAATATAATTAAACATCTGCGTGATAGAATATAGCCAAAGTTAATACTGATTACTGATTTCGGTCAATCGGTACTGACTAATATTGCATAAGGATTTATGAATTATGGCAAAAAGAAATTTCAGCTCAAAACGCAATGCAATTTATAACGCTGTGTGCGGTACGGACACTCATCCGAGCGCACGCTGGGTTTATGATAAATTAAAGCCCGAAATTCCCGACCTTAGTCTTGGCACGGTTTACAGAAACATTGCTCTTTTTAAGGATGAAGGAAAGGTCAGCGTTATATGCAATGTAAACGGTGAGGAGCGTATTGACGGCAACACAGAGCCACACCCCCACTTTGTCTGCAACAAATGCAATGCAGTTATTGATGTTGAAGACAATCAAAATGCTGATGACCTTGAGTCACAGCTTGCCGAAGAGGGATTTAAGGTAGAAAACAGATTTGTTATCTACTACGGCATATGTCCTAAATGTTCGGCAGAAGTACACTAATATTTATCACTAATATTTATTACAAAGGAGAAGTAATTATGAAATGGTATTGCACAGTATGCGGTTATGTTTATGAAGGTCCCGAAGCTCCCGAGGCTTGCCCTGTTTGTAAGGCACCGAAGGAAAAATTTAAGCAGATGGACGAGGAGGCGTCTTTCGCAACAGTTCACGAGGTTGGCGTTGCTCAGGGCGTAAGCGAAGATATTCTCAAGGATCTCAGAGCTAACTTTGAGGGAGAATGCAGCGAAGTCGGTATGTATCTTGCAATGGCAAGAGTTGCAGACAGAGAAGGCTATCCCGAGGTTTCTGCCGCATTTACAAAGTATGCTTTTGAAGAGGCTGAACACGCTGCCAAGTTTGCAGAGCTTTTGGGCGAAGTTCTTACAGACAGCACAAAGAAGAATCTTCAGATGCGTGTAGATGCAGAAACAGGTGCTTGCGAAGGTAAGTTTGACCTTGCAAAGCGTGCAAAGGCTCAGAACCTTGACGCTATTCATGACACGGTTCACGAGATGGCAAAGGATGAAGCAAGACACGGCGCAGGCTTTAGAGGTCTTCTTAACAGATACTTTAAGTAATCATTAAAACAATAAAAAATCAAAAAAGTCAGCTTGATAATCGTATGACCAACAACTAACCGATTACACAACAGACTTTGAACAGGAGATTTGATAGTATGAAATATGTATGCGATGTTTGCGGATATGTTTACGATCCTGAAATCGGCGATCCCGACAACGGCGTTGATGCAGGCACAGCATGGGAAGATGTACCCGAGGATTGGGTATGCCCTCTCTGTGGTGTAGGCAAAGACGAATTTTCCGCAGAAGAATAATTAACAAATTGGCAATTTGGGAGCAGGCAATGCTTGCTCCCTTTTGTGTGTACGGGAGTAAATTATGAAAAAATTGATTTCGTGGAATGTAAACGGACTTCGTGCCTGTGTTACAAAGGGCTTTGAGGACTTTTTTAAAGATGTTGACGCAGATATTTTCTGTCTTCAGGAAACAAAACTTCAAGAGGGACAGATTGACCTCTTGCTTGAAGGATATCATCAGTATTGGTGCTATGCCGACAAAAAAGGCTATTCAGGAACGGCTATGTTCACAAAGGAAGAGCCTTTGAATGTATGTTACGGGATCGGCATTGACGAACACGACCATGAGGGCAGAGTTATCACGGCAGAATTTGACAATTGCTTTGTTGTCACCTGCTACACTCCAAACTCGCAAAGCGAGCTGAAAAGGCTTGATTACCGAATGAAATGGGAGGATGATTTCAAGGCATATCTGAAAAAACTTGAAGAAAAAAAGCCGGTTATTATGTGCGGTGATTTGAATGTTGCACACAAAGAAATTGATTTGAAAAATCCGAAAACCAACCGTAAAAATGCAGGCTTTACCGATGAGGAGCGTTCAAAGATGACAGCGTTGCTCGATGACGGCTTTATCGACACCTACCGCTATTTCTATCCCGATACAGAGGGCGTGTATTCGTGGTGGTCATACAGATTCAAGGCTCGTGAAAAAAATGCGGGCTGGCGTATTGACTATTTTATCGTTTCAAAAGCTCTTGAAAGCAAGCTTGACGGTGCAAAAATCCATACCGAAATTTTAGGTTCTGACCATTGCCCCGTTGAACTGACGATTGACATTTAAAAAGCAGAGCTTATTGAACACTCCGCTTTCATATGTTTTCTGAGTAAAAAAATAGAGTACCGATTGGTACTCTGTACAAGTATTTTGAGAATAAAAAAAGAGAGCTATCTAACGATAACTCCCTTATTACTTACTGACTATCAGTAATATTCAACTTTACCGCAGCCGTTGCACTTACGGCCAATTACTTTTGTCTCGTAATGCGACTTTTCGGGTACATTGACTGTCTTAGTGCCGGTCTGTATCTTTACATCATCTACTCGGTAAGAACCTTTGCCGCCATTTTCGAGGTGATCGCCAGTATGCCATCTTATTCCAGATTCTCCTAAATCCGTAATATCAGCACCACAATCATTGCAAATCACTCTACTTTTTGTTTCGTACACCGGCTCCTCATAGCTGTATGCTTTCTTGTCAACAACTTTTACCTTTTCGGTAATGTTTGTCCAACTGTGTGTATGCTGAGGCTTAGGAGTCGGCTTTGAAGATTCATTCTTAGATGAGTCAGGTTTTGAACTTGATGAACTGCTCTGCGGTGTTTTGGAGGATTCAGATTTTGAACTCTCCTGCTTTGAGCTTTCGCTCTTAGATGAAGTGTCCTTTTTGCTGTCAGATTTTGAAGTATTTGACTTTGAGGAAGAATTGTTATTCTTGCCTGATGTGCTTGTGTCCTTCTTCTGAGAAGATGAGTTTGTCGGATAGCTGTCAACCTTTACCTTGTTCTGATTTGCCTTTTTCACTTCAGAAGAATCTACCTTGACGGTTTCACCCTTTTCGTTTTTAACCTCAACCTTACCGTCCCTATCAACTTTCACTTCTTTGCCATTCTTATCAGTAATTTTGCCGTCAGCACCTACTTTGAGTCCTGCATCGGTAATTGCTTTATCTGTTTCAGAAAGAGTCGGTGCTGTTTCGGGAACTGTTGTTTCTTCTACGCTTGTAGTCTGAACTGTTGTTGCAGTCTTGTTCGTTGCATTACTATCGTCACAACCGCAACCCGAAAGCATTGCTGTTGCTGTAATCATTGCCGCTGCAATTGCAATTGTCATTGTTCTCTTAATATTATTAGTCGTTTTCATATGTCATTCTCCTTTTATGTAAATTTGTGAAGAGATACTTTTTATTTACCTCTCTATAATATATATACTCACTCGCAGTCAAATTTTAAAATAATATTTACAAGATTACATTATTTCGTTACTTTATTATAATGTCAACATCTACTTTTGTGACAAATGCACAATTAGAAGTAGTATTGAATATTTTAATGAATATTCCGTTTATACAATCACCTTGATATGACTTTACGCTAATTTGTGGATTAGATGTATTGTATGCATTATCTTTTTAACGATGAACTTTAAATAGTTATATTTTTTTGGAGGGTACCATTTGGTACCGTCCAACGAATTATAACTATATTTATTTCATGTCTTACAATAAACAGTTGCTGTATTGACATTATTTACTCACTTTATTATATTGTCCAATGTTTTGGAATAATGTTAATAAAACAACTTTCTATTTCGTATTGTAGTAATTTTTTTTACAATTGTCAAGAAGCAATAGCTAAAACAAGTTATTCTCTGTAAAGTTAGTTTTATTGAAAGTTCTAATTTATTTACACAAAAAAGAAACCGACCGTCCAAATTTCCAAGTTCCGGCGGTTGATTTGTAACCATAAATAGCGAAGTGATTTTATGCTTAAAGCAAATACATTTGATAATGCCAAAAGTCAAGCAGTAGAATTTTCAATAGCTACTTTTATATTGACATTGTGCTTTGCATAATATATAATAAGAACACAAGGAAAACCGTTAAAAGCGGTTAGCCAGTTATAGCACGAAAATAATCGCCCAGTTAGGCTGTCGGGCGGTTATTTTTTTATTACAAC
>OEIM01000193.1_pt1 | contig 23850 bp, 18 predicted proteins | sample 1538341 | NCBI WGS metagenome assembly OEIM01 (sample SAMN02324081, study PRJEB22366) | human gut metagenome | biome: human | place: Canada: Ontario | collected 2010-10 | reverse complement strand
GTATTATTGTTATTCCATGCTAATTCAAACTGGTTATATTTTTTACTGTTCGGCCCTTTTGATTCTGTCAAACCAGTCGATACATGTATTTGATATCCTTGTCCAGCATTGTAGACAAGTCCATTCATATTTTCAGTTGTTGGCGGCCAGCGTTTATCATGTGTTCCAGAATTACCAGGATTATACTTTATATCCTCACTTTCAATCATTTTAAACAATGGTATCTCCAAGTCATATCCGATTTGTTTGAATAGGGTATTGTCTACTACCATAAATCCGGTGGATAGATCAAATAATATGTTATTATTTTGTTTGTCATATCTTACAGATATTCCAAGATCTTTAAGCTCATAATTATCTCCACGCGAATGAGGATGACCTATGCTTTTGGTATATATTGTTTGAGAATATATTGGTATCATCATGCCATTAGTAATAAGATCTACAGTCGGGTCCTCAACTACCCCACCTGAGACTACAGCTCCAAATGCTTGAGCTTGGCATGTACCAGTACAAGTTGCTGAGCAGGTAGTAGCGCATGCATTCTTACATTGTCCGCTACAGCCATTACTACATCCGTCGCAATTTCCAGTACATGAACCGTAACATCCAGAACCACATCCTGAACATCCACCACAGCCTCCAGAGCAGCCAGTACAACCTTGGCATCCAGTTGTACATGACGATTCGCAGCTGGCCGAACACCCACTGCACCCCCTACAGGATAAACTACACGAGCCAGAACATGCGCCATCACATGAGGAACAAGTTGATCCGCAACCGCTACAACCGCTACAACCGCTACATGATGAACATGATGAGCATGAGCTAGCACACCCCGTGCAACTATAGCATGTTGCGCATGACGAACCTTTACCGCTTGCTGAACATGAACTAGAACAAGATCCTCCACATCCAGCGCACCCAGAACAACTCTGGCATGATCCACTGCACCCATTGCATCCACTGCACCCATTGCTACATCCGTCACAGCTACCACTACATCCACTACATCCAATTGTACATGTGCCAGAGCATGAGGAACATTCACTACACCCACCACCGCAATTACCACTACATCCGCCGCATCCGCTTGATCCACTGCCACCAGACCCACCAGATCCACTACACCCACCAGAGCAGCTACTACAGCCACTACATGTATTACCGCACGTCCCTACACATAGCCCAGAGCATGCTCCACGACATGAAGAGGTAGCCCCATCAATTGGCTCTTTAGACAATGAGTCAGTGTAAGATAGTAACTCGTTGTTGAATGATGACGGAATCTTAGATCCTGTCTTAAGATCGGCAGTATTCAAATTGCCATGATCTTTAATGTTCAACAAAGGCTCGATTACTTTTTTACCTTGGTCTGCTGTGACTTTGGTTCCAGATGTAGGAGTTGTGGAGAAGTCGTACGATGCAGATGCGAACCCAGTCATAGAACCATTGTATGCTCTACGCTGCATTTCGGTTTTTACCTTGGCTTTAAGAGAGTTCACCTCTGCCGCGGTAAGAAAATTAGGCATTATCTTCACCCTCCTTTTTAAAAACTTTATTTGATTTTTCCTCCCGGGGATTTTTCATATCTCGTTTTTTTTGTTATCTTTTGCAAAACGATCAAATCCTGATAAATACATTATTTATACCCCCATTTTGAATTATCCCCACGTAGCTGCTAATGGTACCCAGGCAGAACCATTGTAGAATTTAGCCACACCTGAAGTATCAATCCATAGAAGCTTTGTATTAGATGGGGCTGAAGCGCCGTAATGATATCCTCCAGGATCATCCGATCCAACTGGATACCAACCTGGACCGCCAAAAGATCCACCGTATGGAATATAAACATGCATCATTTTACTATTAGGGTTATAGACTAACTGGCCGACATATGGAGAAGATGGAAAACTGCCATTCTCACCAATATAAAGCCCATTAGTGACATACCAATATTTCCCAGTGTAAACGTATAAAACATTCGTTTCGTTTGGATTCACCCACAAATCTCCAGGCTTAGGATTGGTTGGTTTAGTTGCTCCATAGCTAACGCCTCCAGACTCTGCTGATTTCTTGATTGATTCTAACAGATATTTCCCATTTGGAGCATCTGCATGGAATGACTGAACATTACCTGGCGAGATAATGTGAGTAGCTCCATCGAATGCTTTTAGATCGAAATTAGGAAACTCTGTAGCCTGAGTGATCTTCATAGTAGAGGATTGGTATGGGGCGAATACTGTGGTGTCAGAATCGTCAAGAGTTACCATGATGTCCGAAATCGTAGCATTAACATTTGAAGCTGGGTTATTATGTTGAATCGCAATAATGACATGATGTTCGCTCCAATCATAAGCATCATGTTTTAAAATATCAGAAAAGTTTTTAACGTATACATTTGTATTTGTAAAAACTTGAATGTACGCTTCAACATTAGTTACACTTTTTTTAGCGATTATTTTTAGGTCATGTCCCGCTTTTAGCATTCTCAAAAGAAATGCATTGCATTCATCAGTACTAATAATGAAAGCTAAAAATGATTTTTCAGTTGTTCCTTCGATTTTAATCATTCCTTCTTTTAAAACTGTAAATGTGAGACCGTTATTATTCGCAGTTTTCTGAGCATACGGATAAGCAAGAATATTCTTCCCGTATGTCTTAATATCATAGCCTGAGTATGGAACAAATGGATCGTCAGCATTAGTTACAATTCTAATATTTGACACTGTTCCATGAACATCCCCAGATGTTTTATGATACTGAACTACATAATTGCATTTATAGTTTGTCCAATCATAATCATTTTTTGACAAAGTTTCAACGTTAGTTACCCAAGAACCATCATTTTTTTTAAAAATTTGAAAAAACGAGTGCAAATATCCTTTAATTGTCGTATCATATTTAGAATACAACGTATTTATAACACCATTAAATAGATTCTCAACATTCTCATATAACACAAAACCAGGTTGTATATCGCCTGATATGGTGCCATCCAATGATACTGTTCCTTCTTTAGTGTATACCATGGTCACACCGTGTGAAATGCTTCCGTTAGCTTTAACATATGGAAAAGGTAATAAATTCCTCGTAGCCTTGCCAATCATCAACGGGGCTTCTACAGTACCTACGAGATCCATTTTAGTCGACTCAATTAGCGACACTTTCTCCTTACCTAGCTTTTCTGTTTCTAGAGTAAGTTTAGCACCAAGGTCGCCTTCGAGTTTGTTTTTCATATTCTCAAACCACTTATCGAACTCGGCCTGAGATGATTTTTCCCACTGCTGGAATGTTGACCAGTTAGCATCGTAAGCGGCTTTAATCGTAGCAAACCACTGGTCATAGCCGTTCTTAATGCTGTCATACCATTTCTGATAGTCCGATTTTGAAGTTGCTTCCCAATCAGCAATCTCTTTCTTAGCGGCAGCAAGCCAAGCCTGATAATCCTGTTTCTCACCATTCATCCAAGTATTGAAGTTGGCAGTATTCTCTTCTACAAACCTATTCAGGATATCTTTCCACTGAGGTATAAGCTGTTCAATGCTGATTACCTCAAGGATACCTGTAACAAATGGACACACACTCGTCCCTACACAGTTCTCAATGTCTGCCTGCCGAATGGAAGTAACCTCTTTACCAACCTTAACGTAAGCCAACGGATACTGATGAACTTCCTTAGCATTTGTCAGTGCTGGTTTGGTAGGCGTAGAAGATGGCGTTCCTTTAATTAGCTTAATGCTATTCGCCCTTACGGCCTCAACAGAATTGATCTCCAAAACAATTGCATCAATTCGGTCCATAAGAATTTCTGACGGCGGAATAGTCACTGGATAAAGCGCATCGTTGTAACTCCAAGTATGATTGAACCATGCTCGGCCAGTTCCAACTGTTACGTTCATCTGGTTGCTCTGCTTTACAACAAAGCAGTCGCCAATAGATGCAAATATTCCATCTCGAATTAAGCCATCAAATAATCTTGAAATGTCTGTAGCATCATATAATCTATCATGATCTACGGAATTAAAAAATCCAGATGCAAAACTCATATTTTTCCTCCTTTATCTTATTCTTTAAGAGCCGACTGGTATTCTATTATCGTCAGCACTTACAAAGTCTGTAAAAGTAGGGTATGAAGTTTCCCCACTAGAATCTTGGGACATAATAAATTCTGACACGGTCGACGTCCCTTTAATACCATAGTCGTTTTCTATCTGTACTATATCCCCCATTTTGAAATCTCTTCCATACACAAACATAGTATGAGGATCAACGTCCCCGTCCATAGATATTGTATGTGGTTTCTCAGCTAGAGCCTCTTTGCCCTTCTGAGCAACTACTTTTAATCGTTCGGCGTCGCTCATCTTATGATCCTCATCCTCGGAAGTAATTGACCCAGCGTCAACATATATTTCACATCTATGCATTCCGCTTAATTGTTCCTGGGATTCTCCGTCCCTAGTTACTTCTTTAGTAATCTTCAATGGATTCCCTGATAACGTCTGTGTATCTCCATCCTCTCCAACAGTTAACGCCACATTCGCGTAATCTTCTTTACTGTCAAGATAAGATGTGTTATTTAAGTTTTCAAATGACGGACTGAATACAACGTATGGAGTTAATTGCTGTGCATAAGATCTATCAATGCCTTTGTACAGCTCAAACTCGAATTGTTTATTTTCATTGAGTGTAATTTTAAACCCAATTTGCTTCTCGACACAAAGTGAGTTTATTGCCTCATATAAGTTTTCATGCTGCTCATATTTAGCGTCAATTGTTAAAGCAGTTATTCTGCTGTCTGTACTCTTCTTGAATACAAAGTTAGAAATCTTTCTTTCCGATTTTGACGGCGATATGATAGCATCATTTATTAGCTTCTGTACGCCATCTTGGAAATTGCCACTCAGGGTAGTATTGTCCCAGATTATTCTGCGCTTTAATAAGCTCTCAAGGGAATAACCTATTACTTTAATTGTAGGTCCTTCTGTGGCATTTGTTTCTAGAAGCATTCCCTGAATAATCATCATGTGAACTGAACTATCATTTTGAAGATAATAGTCGTTGACTAGATAAGGGAATACCCCATCCATATCCAAAGTGAGGTATAGTTCAAAGTCTCCATTCTCTTGATATCTATCAGTCCAAATGAAGGACTTGAACCTGTCAATGATGGCTACTTTTTCAAACCGTGAGTTTAATATTGTAGCTTCCATTATTTACCTCCTTAAATCATACTCCTTCATAGATTGTATCATTTTCAATCTTGAACTGAATACTCATTGCACCTTCTGTAGCATTGTAAATGAAGATGTTATCTCCTTTCGACAGCTGGAACCAACTAGATCCTTTGCCTAGGCAATTGAGAATATTTGTTGTTAGTCCAGCTCTCAATAATGTAACTGACTTTTCTCCTCTCTTGGTATTGATGATAATATCATCTCCAGCGCCATATGCTTGCCCAGTTAAGGTCTGTATAAAGTCAGTATTTATCCTCATAACTTCACGAGTTCTAGCATTATAGATTACGATATCTTTTACCGTATCTAATGCATGAATCGTTATTATTATACCAACTGAAGCATCTCCTTTGTACGTTACTATATTCTCGTACATGTGCACGATATCGCCAAAGTTTATGAGCTTTTCAGTTAATGAGTTGTTTTCAAATGGAAATTCAAATTTAGGATTGACACCACTAAACAATGTAAGCGTCTTTCCATTAGTTGCATAAAAGTATGGATCTGGACAAATTACGGAAATCTGAGTTGCTTCATGTTCCTGGAATATTGCAGGCTCATTTGACTCGACGTAACCGAAAGCGTCAAGAGATCTCTGATCCGTTACGAATGTCAACGTGATATATCTCTTGATAGGGAAATACTTATATGTAGTATGCCTGATGGTTTCAATGTCTGTTCCGAATCTAAAGTCCAGATCCATAACAATGTTTCTAGTTTCAAGCTTAGCACTATTGTATAATGCTCCGTCGCCGGTCGCTATCTCACTAGTATTGATCGTGGCCTTTACGGGCCCTAATCCGTCGATGTTTGTTATAGCTAGACCCGAAACCTCAGGCCTAGCTAATTCCATTTCTAGGGATTCCCCTAAATAATTAGTAACAATTACTTTCTTTATCATTTAAGAGCCCCCTTTAACTGACTAAACTGATTCTTTGTCTGTCGATATATCTCTGTATTAGATAATGCAACAGGAGAATTGTTTGTCTGATTGAATGTGTAGTTATTAGTTACATTGGTACTAGATCCTTTTAGAGCGTGACCAGTTTTACCCCTTCCGCCATTCTGTAATGCCGCCAAAGCTTTTTTAAGATTACTTCCCATTACACCTCCTGCCAAACTGCTAGCTATAGAAGCTGCCAAACCAGCGCTAGTTCCAGCTGCAGAAGATCCAGTCGCAGACGTTACCGCGCCAGATATAATTGCTGAATTCGTTCTTAGACTCGATGACCCAGATGTGCTAATGCTAGCAGTCAATGTAGGCATTCTTATCTTTGATAATACAGCGTTTACAGCATCTACTAAAGCTTGAGCAGCACTTACAGCTGAAGGTATTGCACCTTTTATTCCGTTAGCGAATGACGTACCGAGTGAGGTTCCTTTTGATCCGGCTTTTCCACTGCCTTTTCCAAATTCAGACAACGCTTTATCGACTACAGCTTTACAAGAGGATTCTACAGTTGACAATACTGATGAAGATGAAAGTCCAATAGCAAAGCGCGTACCCATAGATTCTCCAGCAGATTTAAAAGCTTTCTTGAAGTTTGTCTCTACGTAATTCGTGAAAGTAGAGCAAGCATTCTTAGCAGATTTCGTTGCTGACTTTGCAACGCTGTCTGCAGTAGAGTCAATTCCAGCTTTAAATTGTCCCCCAGCTTTCTTACCAGAAGACTTAAATGACGTATTTGTGTTAAGTGCTTCACCAAATGACTTAGCAACTGCATTAACTGTCTTTGTCGCTGCAGATCCTTTTAGATTTCTAGATGATCCTTTCTTAGAAGAGGTGGCTTTACCGGTAGCAGCATCAATCATTCCTTGATACATAGAATTGACAGCTCCTAAACCTGCTTCTTTGTATGAGTCTGATACTTCTTTAGAAACTTCTTCGTTCATAGACAGTGTGTCTTTGTAATACTGGTTTATCTGTTTCTTTTCTTCAGGCGTCATTTGAAAATACGCGTCAACAATATCTGCGCCATCTAATCCTTTGTTGATTAACTCTTGAAGTAATCTAGGATCTAGCTCTTTCGATAGCACTACAATTTCGTCTCGCCATTTCTTAACAGATTCCATATTATCTTTTGCCTGCTGTAATATCTGATCTTTAGTCATTTGCATCTTCTCTTTGAATACTGCATTTGTTCGTTCAATCTGATCAGCCGTAGCAAGTCTGAATCCTTCGATATATGGTATTGCTTGTGTTCCTAGACTTTTAAGATAGTCAAGGAGCCCATCTGCGAAATTCATCTTTCGTAGTTCCTCGATACCTTCAATAACTCTCTTTTCGGCATTAACCTGAGACCACATACGGTCTATGATGGTATCGTTGCCAAGATCATTAACTACTTCTTCATATCTGGTAAAGTAATCCGTAGAACTTGAAATATCAAAGTTTGCGAATGATGTAAAACTGTCAAGGCTACTCTTTACAGATTCTGCCATAGACTTAGCAGTATCTTCGATTTTCTTCTTCGCATCATCCCAATCATTATTAATTTTCTTGAGATTCTTCTCCATTTCTTTGGCTGCTTCTGAAACAGCATTAGGGATTTCTTTTACGTCCTTCTTAACCTCTTTCGCAGTTTTCTTTACATTCTTCTTAGCCTTCTTCTTAGCTGCCTCTTTTTCCTTCTTTAAAGCAAACGACTTGATAATATCATTGGCTCCAGATTTTTGAAGTTTGAGATTCTTAACGTATACATTGTTGATTTCTTTACGCTCTTCGTCTGAAAACGTGAGCATCTCTAATACTTTACTAAGATTTCCAGGTCCTTCATCGACCAATTCCTGAACAAGGCGAATATCCCAACCTTGATTGAGCATCTTCTTTATGGAATTCTTCCATTTAACAGCATCTTGATAGGTTTTCTTATAAGAAGCAATAATGTCTTCTTTGCTTTGTTTACTGGCTTCTGCATAAGCTGCATTCGCTCTATCGATTTCTTCTTTCGAAGCATTAGCGAATAGCTTAATGTACGCATAGCCAGACTCACCCATACCTTTAAGAGTGTCGATAAGTCCCTTGCTAAGTCCCTTCTTTGCCGCCTGTGCAAGGTTATCTTTCATTTCCTGATAACCTTCAACCTGACTTTCCATGTTCTTAAGAACGGTACTCATTTCGTCGTCCATAGAATCAGAAAACTCTGAGAATATATTTCTAGAGTTATCGAATGCGATATTCGTAAACTTAGTATATTCTTTTATTGAATTAATGATGTTGTTTCTATATTCTTTGAACGTTGAGTTAATGTTAGATTGTATGCTTTTCTGATCTTCTTTCAGCTGTTTTACAGCATTTTTGATTGCTGTGTTATTTTCCTTAATGGCTGAATTAAGATTCTTTTTATTAAGCTTCTTACCCGATGCGCTAAGGCCCTTCTTCAAACGATCCTGTATTTTAAGAAGCTTCTTCAAAGCTGCTTCATGCTGCTTAACGGACTTTGTATCTTCCTTATACTGATCCGATTCCTTATATAGGGCAATAGCAAAATTCTTGATAGTTTTTTCGGCAGTTTTAGTAGCTTTACTAAGTGTCTTAAGCTTAGGCGTTGTCTTAAGAAGTTCTTTTCCTAAACTCTTAGAAATTTTGGTAATCGTCTCATAAGGGGTTTTATTGAATGAGCTTACAGCCTTATCGAAAGTCTTTCCAAACTGATAAGCGACCTTAATGATTTTGGTCATCTTTATCTTTGCTTTCTTACTGTTCTTTTTAGACTTACTTGCGATCTTCTTAGAAGTTTCATCGTATGCGCTAGTTACACCAGCTCCAGCTTTGTTAGCATTGTTGGTTATGTCCTTAGTAGTTTTGTTCATTTGATTGGGGAACGTGCTATTACCAGCATTAAGAATGCCATTAACCGTTTTCATGACGCTGTCGACATTTTTTGTATCAACAGATTTTGATATTCCATCTTTAATACCTTTTACGGTATTAGTCAGTGTCTTTTTTACTTTCTTTGATCCGCTTTTTATACCTTTACCAGTACCGAGCAAAGTTCTTTCGCCAATGTCTATTCCAGCTAATGTAACATCTTTAGATTTTGATTTTACACCATTGGCAAATCCTTCTCCAGCATAAGCACCAAGTTTATAGGTTTTCTTAGATGGGGAATGAATGTCAAGTGCTTTCTTTATACCATTTAGAGCTTCCTTACCAACATCCGCCGCTGTCTTGCCAAGGCCCGTGACCCTAGATTTTATGCCTTTGATGATTCCAGACACAAAATTCTTACCGACGCTTAGCCATTTGCTTCCAAAAGATTCCGCCGACTTTATTCCAGAAGAAATAGAATCTTTTATTGTCTTAACCATCGTTGATGCTTTAGACTTAATGCCTTTCACGAGTCCACTGTTCATTATTTTGCTACCGATTGTCTTAAATAAGTCAATTCCACCAGTTAAAACTGTAACTGCAGCGTCAAGTACTGCTATTATCAATTTATTAACAGCTTTCGTAAGTTTTGGGGTGTTCTTGTCAATGGCATCAGCAAGTCCATTAATGAAACTTATGATGAGATTAAATCCTGCATTGATAACATCTGGTAATTTGTCTGATATTGCATTTATGAAATTAATGACTATGTCGATAGCTGATTCCGTTATATCACTTATGTGGTCTGCAATTCCAGATATGAAAGCCTCAAGTATATCCATACCAGCGTTAACAATATTCGGCATATGTTGAGATATTGTCGTTAGTAATACATCTATAAGTTCCACGACAGTTTCCACTATGTCTGGAGCACATGTATTAATTACATCAAGAACTGTTAGTAATACTGTTTTAACCATATTACCAATAGCAGAAGCTCCATTTGCTATTGCTTTACAGAACTCGACTATTCCTTCTCCGATTTTAGAGGCTATCGCAGGTATTAGACCAGCTATTCCAGTTATAATCACAGATAATGAAGCTACAATAGCAGTTGCACCTGCTGCGGTCGTACCAGCCAGAGCTGTAAATCCAGCCGCTATTGCAGTTAAACCAACACCAGCCGCTAATAATCCTGTTCCTATACCTAATACTGACGCACCGATAAGCGCAAATGCACCTGCCATACCAAGTATAGCTGGTAATATAGGCACAAGTGACGCTCCAGCAACTCCAATTACTGTGAAAGCACCGGCTAATGTCAATAAACTTTTAGCTTTATCACTCACGCTCATATTACCAAGTAATAATAGCTGAGGCGTAAGTATTGCTAATGCTCCAGCAGCAGTCGTCAACGCTATGCTTCCAGAAATTGTTCCCTTCATTGCATTAAGCGCAATTGCTAAAATACTTAACGAACCGCCAATAGCAATTAGTCCTTTAGCTATTTCTGTCCACCCCATATTTCCGCTGTTAGATAGTGCCACCGCTAAAATATTTAACGCTGTAACAACAGCTATAAGTCCAGCGCCTTTTGCAATCATACCCTTTGGCATAAAATTCATTGCTGCTGATAATTCGACTAATGATGCGCCAATAGCAGTAAGACCTTTGGCTATTCCTGTCCAACTCATGTCGGAAAAGCTATGCATCGCCAATGCTAACAAATTCATAGCTATACTCAATGAGATCATCGCAGTTGAAACACTGATTATTTTCTTAGCATTTCCTGTTAATGCCGTAAAAGCTGCAATGCTAACGAGTAAAGCAGCAACAGATGTGAGACCTTTTCCAATCTGTTCCCAACTTAAATTTCCGAAATTTTTAACTGCTTGCGAAAGGATTAGCATAGCCAATGATATTGAAATTATTCCTTTTGAAGCTTTTCCAACTTTATCTATTTCTTTTGATATTGCTTGAAAGGCTAACAGTTCAGCAAGTAGTCCTCCGACAGCAGTCAATCCTCTTCCTATCCCGGCCAAATCAATAGAAGACAACTTTTTCATAGCTGATGATAGAATAAGTACTGCAGCACTTATCGATATCATTGCGGCACAGGATTTAGCTACACCTTTCATAGATCCACTTATTTTACTAAATGCTGCTAATGACAACATTAATTCACCAAATAAACCACTAATTCCAACTAATGCACTAGCTAGTCTGTCGGGTTTAATTGATGCTATTAGCATGAGAGATACAGCCAGTATACCTATTGCGCTTGCGATTTTAATAAGAGCATCGGCTCTTAGTTTACTCTGAAATGCTTCAAAACATTCTCTAACAGGATCTAGAATTTTTGTTATTCCATCAACCGTCTTTTTAGCATCTTTAAAGAAAGAATTAAATTGTGATACAAATTTATTTAATCCGATAAGCATACCAGAGATAAGACCTGTATTTAAAATATCAAGGGCCGACTTTATATCGCCGCTTCTAAATGCATTAGACATTCCGTTCCCAAGCATTTTGAAGAATGACGTTACCTTTCCACCGACTATTGTTATAATTTTCCATATTGCCTGAAGAACGGAAATGACTCCTTCGAGTCCTGGCAAAGCAATTTTCTGGTCAACAAGTTTTACAAAATTAGTTATTTTAGTAGTGACTCTATCTATAGCATCACCTGATTTTGAAATGGCATCACCTGCCGATGCAGTTATTGTCAGCAGTCCATCAGCGATAGCAGGAAATAGTTTGCTGGCTATGTCTAATGATACATTTAAACCATTTCCTATTAAATTAGTCCCGATTTTTATAATCGTAAAGAAACCTTTTAAAGTTCTATACACTTTGTCAATTGTGCCTTCCGACCACACTAGTTTCTTAGTGAAAGCTTCAAATGCGTCAGTTATATTTTTTATTTCTTTTGCATTCTTTTCTGGGAATATTGCTCTATAAGCAACCCTAAAAGTATCTAATACAGCAACGGCTGCTGCTAGAATATTTGTGAATGAACGCATTAACGAATTGTGTCCACCCATTTTCTTCCAGGCATCTAGAGTAGCATTCTTAGCTGCAAATGTCTTTACTATGTAATTACCGATTATGCTATCTAGGAACCCCCAAAGCTTTTTTGATTCTTCGAAGTTACCAAATATTGTTTCCCATGTATGTTCCCATCCAGATCCGATCGCTTCTTTCCAAGCTGCGAACATCTGCCCAGCATCTTTAAATTCTGAAGCCGCAGCATATGCTTTTTGACCAAGTTCGGTGGTCTCATCCGTATACTTACTAAGTGTTTGAACGAGTACGTCAGTAGTCATCCACTGGTATTGAAGATTATCGTTCCAGTTTTTTGTAGCATTGAATGCGTCAGATGTAGCCCCTTTAGCATTTGTAGTTGTGGTGTAGTAGTCTTCACCCTTTTTAACAACTGTCCCTAGAGCAACCGCGGTATCAAGCAAATTCTGTTTGAAATCCATGGTTGCCATATTCGCTACTTCGATTGATTTCCAGTCTATAAGTTTTACATATCCAGACGATAGCGCCTGAGCAAAGTTATACATTGCATGGGACGCCTGTTCGGCATTAGCTCCAGAAATAGCGGCTTCATTAGATACACCCTTGATTGCTGCGACTGCATCTTTTAATCCTACACCAGCATTCGTAAACTTACCAATGTTTGCAGTCATATCTGAAAATGAATAAATAGTTCTATCCGAGTATGTATTAAGCTCGTCAAGATACTTATTTACCGTAGACAAACTTTCTCCAGTGGACATAATAATTGTCTGAATAGAGTTCATCTTTAATTTATATTCGTTCCAACCATCGGACATACCATCAAAAGCTAAAGCCGATACTATTTTTTTGCCTGCGTCAACAGCTGCATTCGTAAGTCGATTCAACACACTCATAACTACGGTATCCATAGCTGAGAATTTGACTTGAACTGCTTCTACCGCTCTGCCCATTCCGTCCATGTTGAACTTTTTAGTCTCATTTTGAAATTTAGCAAGACTCTTTCCAGACTCACTAAAATCGATGCTTTTCTTAAGAGCTTCTATAGATTTTTGACTTTGACGAATTTTTTTCTCGAATTGTCCATTCTCAAATTGCATTCGAACAACGTCGTCTTCAACAACTTTACCCATTATCCAGTGACCTCCTTCCAAGCATCTTTAGCTAGCCTATCAAATACCGGTTTTAAAGCCGGGTTAATATAGTCAACCCCCTGAACATATCCACCATTTCTAGTTCCATGTCCATATTGTAGAATAATAGCTATATTCACATGGTTCACTACATTAGAATTTTTAAACACTAAACTTATAGATCCGTTATCGCGCACTATTTCATAATACCACGATGCAGCTGTTACTCCGGTATCAACAGGAGTTGCAGCCTTGAGGGCGGCTACGCCTTCACGTCCGTACTTGTTTAATATACCAACGTTAACGCCTTCCAAAAGCTTTTCGAAATAATTATCGAGCTTTTTAAAATTACCCTCAAGTTTGCATCTGATCATATCGTTTCTCCTTTATTCCACTAATGTAGAACGTTCTACAAATCCTGTATACTTTTTTCCTTTAATGGTTACAACACAAAGTAACCACACAGATTTTTTATACTTGCTGAAGTATCCATAGCATTTAACCTTTCTCCCAGCTGGAATTTCAAACATGAGCTTTTTGTTCCATCCAGCGTCAATACGCATAGGAGTTTTCTTAGAAGTTTTATATAAGCCCTTATAAAAATAGCTCGTATGTTTTGCATAACAAGTAGTAGTCGTTAGTCCACATGGCGTATTAATTACTGCATCTACTTCTTTCATAACGGCATCGACATCATAATGCTTTTCTTTAAGATTCGATTTGTAATCTTCTCCCCATTGACCAGCAATTACTTCTCGTGCTACCGTTTTAACTTCTTTACCGGAATGGCGATGAGTGCTAGTGCTAATCTTTGGCTGATCTGCATCGTATTTCGGTGTGATAAATCCTCTTATGAATTTGCCATTGATGCTGACTGTTCTCTTTTTAACAGAATCTTTATAATTACCTTCTGTTACGACGAAGTAGCCTTCATTCCTGTTAACATAGGTAACCATTCCCACATGCTTTGGTGTTCCTTTGTTGTCGCCAACTCCATTATCCTTCCAATCGTAAAGACACGCATCTCCAATTTTAGGGATGTAACCATCATTCTCTTTCCAGCAACCAATTTTCTGAGCCTTTTTAATAAGATAATAACAGCTACACTCAACTGGCATGATATCAGTATATCCAAGGGCAATTGCTACTGCAGACCAAGTTGCAGCGCACCACGCCATTCCAGGCTTCATAGTAACACCTCTTGGTTTCATTTTCTGTTTGTTATAAATATCAAGAATGAATTTATAAGATCCATCTTTTTCGTTTTTGCCAACCCAAGAATTAATAAGGTTAACAGCCGCTTTTCGTGATCTGGCCATATTATCACCCCTTTGTATGTAATTCTTTTTTTCTTCGTTCATTTTCTTTCTTTTGCCATCTACGGATTTCTTCATTGGTCATTTTCTTAGGAGGATTTGTTTTTACCGCGTACAACTCTATGAGCATAAAAACGCGTCTAATATTCCATTTCTCACAGGGATCAAATGGTATTCTAGCCATAGCTAAGTAAGCATATATTAGCTCGCTTGTTAATGTCTCCGGTTTCCCTTTATCGTCATCACCAATTGTAAAAACCCTAGATGCTGTAGCTGGGTCCTCGATATAGTCAATTATTTTTTTAAGTAAACTATCATCAAGTCGCTTAAAAAACTCAACCTTATCGAAAGACCCAACTATCATACAGTACATATAATCAAGAAACTCTTCGTCGGTTAGAGTTCCCTCATCCATAGATTTCAATAATGGTTTATGCCATACTTGCTCCCATTTTGAAATTGCTATTAGGGAATGCTCGAGCTTAATCTTAGTAGGTTTTACAACCTTCCCAAAAGTTTGAGTTTCTTGATCAAACGGCTCATATCCAGGAAGAATTAATTCGAGCATTATTATCTCCTTAGTTTGCTTCTTTCACAGCGTCATCTGTAGCAGCTACAGATCCTGCTACTTCTGCCATTGCTGCTGAAATCGCCTTTCTCTGAGCATCGCTTAATGTAGCATCGTCATATACTCCGGATTCCGCCGCTTTCTTGATCTTGTCATTTACTTCGTCAGGCATGATATTAAGCAGAAACTCGGAAGCTTTTGCTTCGTCCATACAAATTTCCATAAAGAACTTGTCATATGCTGCAGTAGCCTTGAACTCTGCCAGTGCTTCAGGAGTCTTTGTAAATGTACGGCCGTCAAGAGATTTGATTCCGTAAGATGCATCAATAATCTTCTCAAAAAGATTCATGATATCCGGCTGAGACTGTTTCTGCACCATAAGGTTCATGTATGATGTTAAGCCCCCGTTAAGGCTTGTTTCCAATTTTAAAATTTCACTCTGAGTAAGATTGAAGTAGAAATCTTCAGATCTCTCATTTCCGTCAAAGTCTTTGTAATTGATAGTTTTGATAAACATAATTTAGTCTCCTTTCATTCTTAAAAATCCCAGTCTGCATATTTCAGCAGACTAGGAAAAACTTTATTCTGTTTTAAGTGTTACGCCTGTAAGCAAGTATTCTTTTGTTTCTGTCGCGCCTTTGTTAGTTGCTTTAATCAAGATAGACTGCTTATTAGTGTCCTTGATCTTAAGAACTGTCTGATGATCAGACTGGAGAAGTTTAGATGGGCCAGATGTTCCATTTTTAACTTCAACCGTTAATGATTCAGGGAAACCACTCTTTGGAGCAATGTCAAGAGCGATGTAATTACCACTCTGTTCGTCAACTTTACTGCTGAATCCAGTATAGCCCGTCACATAGTTAAGAGTACCAGAAATTACTCCAGTACTCTCATTTACCTTGATATTGGACTGAAGGTCAGCTGCCTTCTTGCCAAACAGGTCGTCTTCTCCTGTAATAGGAGTTGAAGAGACGTCCAGTGACGGGTCAGTTATTTTAAAAGGTTGATGATCTCATCAGGAAGCAGTAACTTAGGTTCTGCATCTTCAGTTCCATATAAAGCGTCTTCGATCTTCTTCATCTTGGTAGCTTCGACCTTTGTAGAATCGATCTCGAGGTGCGCTGTTGGCTTAAACCCATCGACTGTAACTGGTGTTGTAGACAGCTCCCAGCTGAATGAAATTGCCTCTGGAGAATCATTTACTGACTGGAAGCCTTTCTCTGATGGAGAAGCCTTAGCTCCGTAAATGATGTGAATCTTGTAACCATAATCATTGCTCTTGACATCGTTGCCAATCAACGTGCGATAAGAGAAACCAAACGTATCTCTATTCTGCTGACCAATAGTAACTCCTTTGCTAATCTCAGCTGTTCCATTGCATCTTTCGAATGCTTCTGGATAAGTGTAAGCTTCAATTGTAGCTCCAAACTCCTCTGCTGACATAAGGCTAAGATACTTCATGTTATCGGCATATACAGCAGATGCTTCTGCTCCGGATGGAGATTCTGTAACTGCAGTGAGGCCGTTCCATGCAGAACCAGCGCCATATTTACCATCAACAACTGGATAAATAACGCCATGATCCACACCGGTCTCGTACTTACGTTCTCCGGTTTTGTCCCATGTTAATTTAGACATGTTTTTCCTCCTTTAAAATATAATTACAAAGACCGAATGATACAGGCCATCTGATAAGTAAGATCTATTAAATCTTGACGTCGGTATTTCAACTATCTTATCAACCAATGTGTTATCCGGATCTTTAGTTACCACTTCTACTGAGTATTTTTTATCAATACTATAATTTTTATTATCTGCTGATCGAATATTATAATCATCAACAGAATATACTATCGCTGGGTATTTGATGTTTTTTATAACTTTTTGCCCAGCTCCGGATATATTTGATGGCGGCTGGAAATATACATTGGCGCCCTTACCAACAATATCTTTTAAATATCTATCGAAGTCAAGTCTCGTCCTCATTCCACAGCTCCCCCAATGTTATTATAAGTCTAGGGGCCTGTGAAGCATCAACTTCTGTTGCCTTCCACTTAGCCCCCATAAACTCAATCCATCTCATGTTAATAAAATGATCATGAATATAGGCATCTCCGACTACACTTATCTGATTAGAGATTGAAATGTTGTCATTGATCTGCTGCAAATCCTGAAGCCGTCTCGTATTACGAAGAATATCTCCGCGATATGTACGTTCTGTTATTTTCTCAGTCCAAACCGATTGGGCTGCTTCCACTTGTTCTGCAAAGCCGATCTTTCCGCACCATCTATTCATGACCATTTCCTCCCATTTTGATTAGTCGCCGTTTACAGAACCAGAAGTTGCCTTGCTAAGGTCTGCTGTTGGAATCTTTGTTTCGATCGCAATAGCTGAGAATGGCTTGATCAATGCTCCAGAGATACGTGTCTCGATAAGGTACTTCTGAGCGTTGTAGTCGATGTCGAAATCATCGAACATGTTAACAGCTCCACCCTTATCTGCACCAATGTTATAATCCTGCAGGTTTACAATAATACCCTGAAGAGCCAATGTATCGGTCTTGTCAACACGGGTAAGACCTTCCATGACTGGAACTGACACGATCTTTGATACGCGGCATGCTGTAGCTAGTGTGTCAATGTTATCGTAGATGATACGACCGTTCTTATCCTTCAGCAGTAAGCACTCAGTAATGATTGACTCTGGAGCGAACAGCTTTGGATTGCCAGAACCCTTGTAATTGATACGCGCTCTTACACAGCCCTCGATAAATGCTGTAGCCTTCTCGGCTGCAGTTGACTCTTTTGTGATCGAAATAGGATACTTAATTGTGTAGAGATCAGCATCTTTCCAAATTGGACGAATGTTGTCCTCTTTGATGTGATCATCGCTGGATGTAAGACGTCCATCGCCAACCAGGACTGCTCTTGCAATTTCCTCGTTCAGCATCATTCGCATTTCGGTTTTCAGCCAAACGACTACATCAAACTCGGTAATGTCTACTACATCATCACGATCGATTTTCTGTTTCTTGTAAATTGTCTGCGGGGTAGTTGTTCTCTTAAGTAATGAGAATACTTCCTCCTTTTTAAGCTTGCCTTTAATGTAACCTCTTGCCCTGGCTTCATCCTCTCTCAAGTCTGCAAATGTAGATTTGATTCTTGAGAATGGCGTATGATGTACTCCGTTCATTACTTCTGTTACCCATCCCTGATCTCTTGCAATGAAATCAGGAGGTGTATTTAAAGTCTTAGAATCCGGAAACAAATATTCAACATTTGTAATTCCGTGCTCCAGGAATGATTCTTTAAGTGAACCGTATCTTTTTCCATCGCTGATTGCGGCATTATACTCCTCCATATCCTGATGAACAAGTGTATCGCATTCGGCATTTTTCTCGAAAATATTGTGTTTGATTGTTGGCATTGTCTTATCCTCCTTATTATCTGAGTTGGTTAGTGCATCATCTTTTTTAGATGATGAATTAAGTGCATCCTGGACTAAGGCGTAAGTTATCTGACGCTGTATACCAGACATCGAATCAAGTACTTCTTTGACAGTTTCTGTATCCTTCGTTTTATCTTTTTTGACAACTGGTTCGTCTTTAGCTGCATGTGCCACAATATTCTTATTACTATTTTCCAGCATTGCACTAATCTGTCCAATAATACCCTGTAAAGTTTTAATATCTGGATTATCATCAGATGAATGCATAATTTCGAGCTGCTCGCCGGAATATATGTTAGCTTCATAGTCAGATACATTAGGTACTTCACCATGAGTTAATGTAACATCTTCGATAAAAGCGCCTGGATTTGCTCCTGCGAGAACAAGGCTGACTTCCTTAATTTCACCATGTTCAACATACGGACCTACCTGTTTTAAATGATTTGCCCAGATGCTAAGTGAATCCATATCACCATGCTGTACGGCCTCCTTTGCGATCTGGCCCTGATCTGTATCATTGAAGTATCCGTAGGCATACACGCCTTCTTCACGGCATTCCATATAGGCATGCCCCAAAACATCCGAAATGACATCATGATTATGATTGTATACTAATGGGATCTTAGCGCCATCAATATCGTCAAAGGCACCGTGTTTGATAATTCTGCCATCAGCGCAAAGGATACCAAACTTTGTTGCCCAGCCCTTAAAATCGCAATCCGAATAATTCGATTTTTTAGTGTCCATTTTGATTTCCTCCTTTTAATTCTTTGTTTTCATTTAACCGATCCAATTCGGCATTAGACGCTGAAATATTATTGTTAGTCAGCATATCTGCCTTAGGATCATCCACTGGCCTTAAACCAATTACTTGACGGAACTCGTTGGATGTCATGATACAGTTTCTCGTGAACTTGTCGCCAAGCTCTGCAAGATTTGTAGTAGATACCAGTTTAAATGGGTCCCTGAAATATTTAATGGCGTGCCCTTTAGTTCGGGCTGTCTTAGTTAAGAATTTTCGATGCATCTCATCGACAATGGCTGCAAGTATTGGTTCTACTATACCATTTTGATAATTGTTCATCGTGTTCTCATCAGCTGTGCCATTTAGAATCTCCACGGTCATTCCTAACTGAGAGAATAACAAATTCGTGAAGTACTCTACCTGTTTAAGTAAATTATTTTCGATCGAACGGTTGAGCTGGGTAACATGCTCTGTCGAGTCGATATAAGCAATGCCGTATTTGGAGCTTGCCAATTGTTCGGTGAGCTCTTTACGACGTTCTCTAGCCTGAGCTCTTTTTGTTTCAGACCTAATTGTGTATGGCAACTGAATAATCAAATCAAGTTTATCAGATCCGCTTCGATCATCTATGAAGTCAAGAATTGCCAGTTTCCTTTTTAATCTATGTGCTGTTGAATTCTGCTCGTTCATAATTGCATAGAATGGATTTTCAACTATCGCCACCATCTTCTTAGGCACTTCAAGTTCCTCGAATAGACCGGTATGATCATTGTATATTCGTACTCGAACAGAACGCGGATACCAATTGATTATCTTAGCCGTTCGCATTGTCTGAATATCATAAACGTTGCCGTGTACAGGGTCCATAGTTGTGTCAACAGGAACTATGGCAACACAACCTTCATCGAGAAGTTTAAGGACAATATCCTGTTTGAATGCACGAGCTGCCTGATCAATATTTGCTTCTGTAGTAATACAGTAGTTAAGCCCATCTTCAATAGTTTCGGTAAAACGCTTGTTGTCATCAAGCATCACATGCTCTATATCCACAGCAGCAACATCCGTAGATATCTTATTGTAGATCGTTGTTACGATTGATCGTTCATTACCTCTCGTCAGTCTAGGACGAGACGGGTTATCATAGCTAGCTGCTCCATTAGCAGTACTATATGGATATGTAGTTGGATCTTTGTTCATAAACGCATTCCAGCTATGCTTTAATCTGTTAATAAAACCCATATATAATCTCCTTATTCAAATGCATCTTTGTTTACTTTATACGCAACAAGTGCATCCATCAATGCAGATACATTATCAATTTTGTCTTCATAACGTTTCTTGTACAGCTTTCTGTTTCCATTTGTATCTTCCAATGTTATGCAATGACCCATACAGAAACTCATCAAAGATTCGTCAAATATCAACATTCTCATTTCTGATAGTTTCTTAATTTCTCCGAGAGGAACTGTTTCAGTTCTAACTCCCTGTGGAACTTTCTCAATACCGAACGATCCATTCTCCTGAGCCCATCTTTCAATAAACTCTTTGGCGTTATACGGATCGTATCCTAACGAGCAAACATCGTATTGAGAATCTATTATGAATTTGTCTAGATCCTCGTATACGTCTTGTACATTAATGATACTTCCTTCCATAACAATAAGAGTACCTTCATCGATAAACTCTTGGTACTTTTGTCTCATTGCTAAGTTCAGCTTACTAAGTGTAAGTGTAGTTATGTAACTTCTAACTTTAACACCAAACATTCCATTTCGCAATGGGAATAAGAATGTAAATGCACAGAAGTCATCACCTTGGGAAAGGTCTGCTCCCATCGAACACTGCATTTTCCAAAAGCTTCTACGATGATGTGGAAGCGTTTCTTCGTAGGAGAAGAAATATGTATATCCCTCCATAGGAATTCCGAATCTTTTTGCCAGAATATCATTTCTTGTGGCTGGTGCTTTCTCAGCTCGTTCAACATCTAGTTGAATTGTTTCATAGCTTACTGTGATCGGCAGGTTAGGATTAGCCTTAGGCCACATGTCTGGGTCTCCGACTTCCTCTACGCTATCAAGCCTGTAATACCAAATACTAGTATGCCAGTTCTGGTATTCACCTTTGAGAATGTCCATCAGTTCCATTTTGATGGCATCTCCACATCCATTACGGACGGTACCTTCCGAACTTACTGCTAAGATTACATATCCATCTATTTTGGCTGCACCCTGCTCGATTGCACCAATTGGATCTTCCCTTAATTCACCAGAAAGCCATTCATCGACTGTGGCTACTTTTACTCGTAATCCCTGAAGTTTGTTAATGCTCAGTGGTCTAATTTCTAGTAATGAATTTGTAAGAAAGTTCTGTATACCTTTTTTGGTAGTTGCAAGCTTTACACGGTTCGCTTTGGAACCCGTGGTATTCTGTATAGAACCTTCAGTTAGAAACTGGAACAACGGTCCTTTCGCTCTAGCTATGGCAGTGCCAATTGCACTTGTAACCTCTTCAGCCTGCTTCATTGTTGGAGCTGTTGTAATCTGATGTGTCGTTGATGTATCGACAGTCAGGAAATATGCTTGCACTAAACTTTCATATAACGATTTTGCATTACTTCGAGAAATAATAAGATACTGTTTGTTGACTAGACGCTTTTTGACAGGTTTTCTTACAAAGTGTCCTCCTCGCCCAGAAGGGTTTGGCTCATATACCGATTTCTCAACGTAATAGAACCAACCGAATAATTGCTCTCCCCAAAGTTTAAAACTATCCAGCAATTCCAAGTCTGATCCATCTGTCAAGACCATTTCGGTTTCGCAGAAAGCAATCCATCCTTCCACAGCTTCGTCATCATAGTATACGCCCGGGTTAGCTATTAGCCAATCAATACGGTTCATCTCCATAGAGATCTCCCTGTTAACAGGAATCTCGCCATCCAGAACTTTATCTCGGAACTCCCCGTAGTACCTAGGCGTTGCCGTATTGCTTAGCATTTACATCACCTACTTCTAAATTACTTTATTCGCATATTCGAATGCTTTTTCAATAGATTTAGATCCTATGAAATCTGCTGCTTTTCCATTGATATAACTGATACCGCTGTCAAAAGCTTTTTCTATATACGGTTTTGCTTTTGCTGTTGCAACTGATGTAATTAAAACGCCAGCTGTTTTTGCAATTGCTTTTCCTTGTTTTTTCATTTTTGAACTTTTACTTGGATTGTTTTTTAAATATTCTCTTTCGAGATTTGATCTTCGATTTGCGGCTATCAATTCCTGATCAGTCATACTTTTGACTTTTGTTTTTGCCGATTCTGATCTTAAACTTTGTTTCGGATCTTTGCCGGACCCCCAAGGATATCGGCCAGAATGACGTTTAGTTCCGTAGTGAGCTAAGTAGTCATTATTCATTTTGATTCTTTCCTTTCTCGTCATCTGCTGAAATAGGATAGTAAACTATATACAATCGCCATTCCATTTCCTTAAGTTGCTCTTTCAAACTATCCATTAATGAGCCGTTTGTTGGTGGGTCAAATAACAGACGAGTTTTAATATACACATAATCTTTTATCAAACTTAACTTCTGGGCGTCCTCTTCGAATTCACTCCAGACATTGTCTACCCCTGTAATTCTGTATCCTTCTTTTGGTCCAACTCCCAAATGAGTGAGGGTTGCAAATGCTGAATTGATGTGGATCGTTAAATCAAGATCAAACTGCTCGAAGTCATCAGGACATCCAATAAGCTGCTTGATAGTTTTAAGAATGCTCTGTTCCATTGAATTCCTCCTCAATGTTTCCAAGGGCATGTGTCGTTTGGTCTCCTTATAACAGGCCCACTACGAATATTTGTATCGTGTCCGTAGTGTATTGCATTATGCGTTTGATGAGTTGTTGTCACAACGTTGTTCATGTCGAATATCATTGGGTCTCGGTTAAGAACCATCTCTTTAGTAATTGGATTTATGTGATGTATCAATGGCCTGTTTTGTATCTCATATCCTTCAACACCTAAATCGCAACCGCCATCCCTGATGATTACTCTATGCCGAAACTCCCTCCATTCACTCGATGAATATAATGCCTGATTAACCCATCGATCATAGCCAAATGTCTCGTATCCAACAGAACCAGACAGCATCAAATATTGCAGTCGTTCTTCAAAAGTAGGATACTTAATCATTTCCATGTATGATCGTGACATGGGACTTGATCTACTCATCTTCGATACCCCTGGTATCTACGCATTGCCTCAATTGCTGCAGCATATCTCTCTTCGCTCTTAGCAGAAGCTTCCAACGAATCGATTTTGGCGCGGGCCTGTTTTGTTTCCTCTCTGATCTTGTCCTGTTCTAGTTGTTCTCTCGAAGATCCGAGTTTTAAGAAATGCGTAATAACCTGCGATGAGGCTGTACCTTCGCGTAACTGCTTTTCTGCAGCATCGAGCGAAAGATTGATCAAGTATTGTTCCCTGTCTTCAGGAGTCATAGGAACCCTTGAGTGCTTCTTTCCAGAAGTAGCTGTCGCCGCTCTTCTCCCCATATACTTTCGTCTCCTTTCTAATATCTTT
>OEIM01000189.1_pt1 | contig 24066 bp, 28 predicted proteins | sample 1538341 | NCBI WGS metagenome assembly OEIM01 (sample SAMN02324081, study PRJEB22366) | human gut metagenome | biome: human | place: Canada: Ontario | collected 2010-10 | reverse complement strand
TTTTGTTGCATAAAAAATGCAACAATTGCAGAAATGTTGCCAAATTAAAATATAAATCATTTGTTTGCACAAAATATCATCTGCGTTTTTATGCAAAAGCACTATGACTTTTCGCTTTTCTCAGAAATCAGAACGGCACGCCGTCATCTGTAAGCACGTCCTCAAAATCTTCAAGCGAGCCTATGGCGCTGTCAGCCTGCGTATTTGTCTTAGGCGTTGCAAAGCCCGTCTGCTTATTGGCAAAGCTGTCCGCCTTTGGTGCAGAGGACTTAAACTTATGCTTGCACTCAGGATACTTTGTAGGGCTGACAAAATTAATGCGTTCCTGCTCTTTGCCGTTCCATTCCTCGTGCGTGAGATCTACCCTTATGCACTTGTTCAGCAGGTCGGTGCAGTATGCTTTAAGGCTGTCATACTCCTTGCCGTCAGGAAGCTTAGCCGCCTTGCCCATTGCCATAAGCTGAGCAAAGTTGTAGCCCTCCACCTGCATATCGTTCTCGTTAGGCTCATGCTTTTTCCATATGGTGTGAAACAGGCAGGAGTTGCCGTATTTCTGTCCCTGCACGTCATTTCTGATGACGAGAGTGAAGTTAAGACCCACCGAGCCTTTCTTTGTTGTGCGTTCCTCGATAGCGGTTATGATGCACTCGTAATCGCCCTCAGGCTTTAATCCGTTCTGAAATGCCTCTGATTGATTTGACTTAAATCCCATTTTTTATTCCTCCGTTAGTAAATTTACTGCGTCCTCTGCTGAGCGGCATATGCCTGCCAATGCTCCGCACTCACGCATTTTTGTTATGAACTTCTGCTCAGGACGAACTCGCCCCGACTTTGTTTTGACTTCGATAAAGACAGCTCTGCCGTCCTTATGCCTTACGCCGAACAGGTCTGAAAAACCTTTCGGCACACCTGTGGTGAAATATCTGCCGTCAACTGTCCTGCCCTCGCCCACGTTCACACGAAAGACAGTGCAGTAGGGCGATACCGCACAGCGTATCTCGTTTTGTATCCTGTGTTCTTCCGTCAACCTATAAGCCCCCTTTGCCTTGCCTGATAATACGCCCAGCCTGATTTGTAACCGTGATTTTTCGCATACTGCAAAAGTTCGGGATAGGTATGACAATCGGCAGGGCTTGAAAAGTCAAGCTTGAATCCCTCCACCTTTACAAGACCCACGCTGCTGTCTGTTTCAAGCTTTCTCTCAGCTGAGGGAAACTCATATCCGCAATGAGGACAGCATACTTTCACCCCCGCAGGGGGAGCAGAGAAAGTATAGAAACACTCGGGGCATTGTTTCACCTTGTCGCTCTGCTCCTGCTTTTTATGCTGAGCTTTCGGCTTTTTCTCCAAGCTCCACTCCCTGTCATCGTCAGGCATACCAAACCTTGCATAGTTGCCAACGTGGTCGATTATGACGGCTCTTTTATCAGGACGATACCGCATACATCTCATAGCCTGCTGAATGTAAAGAGTAAGGCTCTTGGTAGGTCGCAGGAGTATGGCACACTCGCAGTCGGGGACGTCAAAGCCCTCCGAGATAAGGTCAACGTTGCACAGCACAGTTATATCTCCCCTGCGGAAAGCTGAGATAATGCTGTCACGTTCTGCCTTTGGGGTCGAGCCGTCGATATGAGCCGCCTTTATGCCGTTTTCATTAAACACATCTGCCGTTCGCTGAGAATGTCTTACAGAAGCACAGTAGCAGACCGCTTTTTTGCCCAAAGCAAGCTGTTTGTAATACTTTATGACGTCGCCGAAAACAGTATTTTTCACCATAGCTTTCTCTATCTCCGCCGCCATATATTCCCCGTGAGAAACGTGAAGCCCTGTAAGGTCGGCAACGTCAGGAGCGTAGTAATCATATGGTGCAAGGCAGTTGTTATCAATAAGCCATTTTGCAGATACGCCAATGATAAGCTTGTCGTTCACGTCACCAAGCCCGTCACCATTAAGGCGAACAGGAGTCGCTGTAACGCCCACTCTCGGCACGTCTGAAAAGTATTCGTATATGCGTTTGTAGGACTGAGCAAGGCTGTGATGATTTTCGTCAGTTATGATAAGGGCAGGTCTGGCAAGCTTTTTAAGCCGTCTTGTAATAGTCTGCACCATACCCACCTCGCAGAGTTTCATATCAACGCCCCAGCGAATAAACGTCTTTTTTATCTGCTCCACAAGCTCACGTCTGTGGACGAGAAAAAGCACTCTCTTGCCGTTAAAGGTCGTTCGCCTTGCCATTTCAGCCACAATGCAGGACTTTCCTCCGCCGCAGGGCAGGACTATGCAGGGTGCTTTATACCCTGCACGCCAAGCCTGCCTTACCTGCTCCACCAGTTCATTCTGATACGTTCGCAGTTTCATTGGACTTCGCCGCCTTTACCCTTTTCAGAACGCATTTCATGCAAAGCTGTTTGCCGTAATTCTTCATCGAGCCGTCTATTATCTGCTGAACTGTGCGCTTGCCGTCTGACATTATCGTCTTTCCGCACTCTGAGCAGATATGCTCGTCTGCAAGATGATAGTATGTTCTCAGCGCTTCATCAACAAGTTTCAGATCGTTGCTTATGTACATACTGTCGAACAGCCCGATAGGACTTTTGCAGGTGTCAGTGCCGTCCGTCTGAGTTGCGAAAAGATACTTGCCGTCAACCACAACAGTTTTTAGCACAGTTGTGAACATACCCTCGACAGTTATCTTCTCATCAAGCAGCTTGCCGATAGTTTTAGCTTTCTGCCTGCCGTCCTCGCCTGTATCAAGGTGATTGAGAAAATACACGATAACATCTTCGGGAAGCATTTCAACGCTTCTCACAAGCTCCCAGAAATTCTTTGCAATGTCGGTGAACTTCTGATAGCCCGTTTCCTTTGCACGGCGCATAAACTCGTTCACCATAAGATACTGACTATCGTCAACGGCTATGGACTTTGCCGTCTGAGCTTTCATAAAGCGTTCTATCTCACCGTAATTGTCGGTATGTATCGTTGACTTAAACTGTGTGCGGAACGGAAGCTGTTTTCCGTTCACGTTCACAAGTGCAAGCTCGTCCTCTTTGAAATTTCTCAGGGAAGCAGATTTGCCGCTTCCCGAAAAGCCTAATACAAGTATTGCAAGTCCCATTCTCTTTTTCTCCTTATCTTATGGTCAGTCCCGGTCTGCGGACAACTGCCGCATATGGTATCTCTCTGCCTGCTTCGATAGCCGCCTTGACAGCCGTATTGCTTATGTTAGGATCTTTGTATTTCAGCAGGCTGTCATCATTGACCTTTGCCCACTCCACAAAGGCTTTCGGGTCTGTTATCTCGGTGCTTTCCCTGCCCTTTGTTATGCTTATCTTAGCCATAACGCCCTCTATTTTGTTAAGGTTGACCCTCTGCATACTGTTCATAAGATAAGCTTTAAGGCTCTCTGCCTGCTTGACCTTCTGCTCACGTCTTGCTTTGAGGGCTTTCTCCTCTGCTTCAAGCATTTTCGCCTCGCTGCTCAGCACCTTGACATAAGCTGCAACGTTTTCTGCCTTGTCTGTAAACTCAGCCTCAACGCATTCAAGGGTATCAAACCACACCTTTTCAGCCTCAGCCTTTTCCTCTGCCGTAAGCTCGGCATTTTCCGTCATATCCTCAAGGCTGTCAAAAAGCCTCTGAAAATCGTTTGTAAGCTCATAAAGTTTCATTTTTATACCTCCAGTTTTGAATTGATTATATCCGCAAGCTGTCTTGCTTTCTGTGTGAAAAGTCCATAATTGTCGCTGTCATTATGCTCGTTCACAAAGCCCACGAGCCTTGTTACGCTGTCAACAGCGGTGGAAAGATAAGCCTTGAATATGGCTTTATCGTCCTGCACGGGGGCGGTATCCGCCTTCCCCGAAAGCTTTTTCTCATACTCCGCCTTAGTTCTGTCAAGCTCTGCACGAAGCTGTGAAAGCTTGTCCTGCTTATCCTTTTCAGCCTGCTCAGCTTTCTGCAAAAGCTCTCTGCGGTCTTTCAGGCTGTCTTCTTCAAGCTTTGAATATTTTTCCGACCAGTCAAGGTCAACACGCCGCATAGCGTCTTTAAGGTTTGCCACCTCTTTGCTGTCCGTTTCCACAGCCACCTCGATAGGACGGCTCTCAAGGTCCTTTATCTCGGCTTCAAGCTGTGTTACCTTATTTTTCATTTCAAGCACCTTTTTATCTGCTATAAAGACCTGATGGCTTGCCTCTGCATTTGACTCCATGGCTCTGTCACGCTCGTTCTGTAAAATATCTATTTTTGCTTTGAGCTCCTTGACAGTTGTATTTTCAAGGTCGGTGTTCTCGGTAAGTTCTGTTCGCTCTTCATCGGAAAGCTTAGCAAGAAGTGTCAGCTTTTTAACTCCGATTTGTAAACTCGAGTTTACAAAATCCTGCGGTAATTTTTCAGCCACTCTAATGTAATTGTACACGTTCATTCTTGAAAAGCCTGTTTCCTGCTCGCAATACTCTCCAAAATCGGAGTACCCTAGCTCCTTGTAAAGCCTGCTGTCCCTCATTTCCTTAAAGCCCATACACATATCGTAAAGGCTCTGCTGTGCAAGCTGAGCTGAGGTCTTTATCCTGCGGTCAAGCTCAGCCGCCTTGATATATTCTGCCGATAGTTCGTTCATGCTGTTTTACGCTCCTTTCGTTTCTCAGCGAACACCCTGTCAAGATACCGCTGATACTTCTGTTCAAAGTCCTTTATCTCCTGCGGTTTGTCCTCACCGCCGTTTTGTACCACGTTGTTCCTATACCCTCTGCACTGCACAATACCGCCGTATTGACTAACTTCCACAGTATAGTAAGGCTTGTTAGGCTCGGAAACTTTTCTCAGAAACATTATACTTAGCTTTCCCATAGCATGGCGTTCTGCATATCCGCCCACACAATGGGAAAGTATCCTGCCCTCGTCCTCTATCTCTTTCACACTGTGTGGCTGTCTGATAAGCAAGCCGTCTGCCGAAAATTCAAGGCAGACACGCTCTGCAAGCCTTTTTGTGAAGTTCTGCGAAACAAGCTCGTCATGCTCATAGTTGATGATCTGAGTGAGTCTGTTGTGCATTGTCCAGAAATCGTGTGGCAATGCTATCATTGTATCGTGAATGTTATACTCCAGCGTTTCACACTGCTTCAGATAGTCGCTGTAATCAAGAGGTGCCATTTTCTGCTCGTGTATGTATCGTGCCACCCTTTGCGGTGTAAGACCTGTTATCCTCACAAGACGTTCAAGAGTGCCGTGTTCGTTCTTAAAGACCTTTGCTATATTCAGTAAATCTTCTGGTCTGAGTTTTGGATATTCCTCACGATAGTCAAGGTACTGCTCCCACAGATGTTCGCTGCCTTTGAGTGTCTTGAACTCCGTCTTGTTCAGTCCGAGCATTTTCAGCAGGTCATTACTTTTCCAGTTCACACGCTGAGAGAGTAGGAACTTTTCCTGATATCCCCACCAACCTGTGTATCTCACGCTTGTTACGTCATAGCCTTGTTTCATAAGATACTCAAGATTAGGGTGCTTGCAATATGCGTGAAGATAGCTCATCAGCATATTGCCGTGATAATGCTGATGTTGACTGTAACGCATATCCGACTTGTCTATGGCTTTGATGTTCAGTACCGAGTAGGAATTATCATAGTTATATCCCATACAGCACTTGCAAAAGACAGGCTCACGGAAGTCATTACGCACAGACCAGTTAATGCCGTTATCACTGCCGTATCTCACCGAGCCGTCACGGGCAAACACATACCGCTGTCTTTCCACAAGGTCACCCGTTGAGTATCGGTGAAAGCAACGTGCAAAAAGCTCAGCACCCCTTGTGAGGAACACCACATAATTCTTAGCACCTCTGCCTTTCATCTTATCCATAAGCTCTTTATCCACCGCAGGAAAGCAGTAGATAAGAGCCTCTTTTCTTGTCTTTTTCATACTGCTACCTCAGAAGTCAAGCAAGCTGTCAAGTGACAAGCTGACAGGCGGTTTTGCTGTTTCTTCGCTGTCCGAGCCGTCGCCCAGGTCGATAGTCATATTGAAATGAACGTCCGCACCCTTGAAGTAAAATCTTACAGCTCTGCGGTAGACCTCGATATCCGAGATACTTTCCCTTACACCCTTAACAGCGTTTTCCGCACACTCAGCGAAAGTTCTGTCCGTCTGCAGGACCGCCTGAGCGAACTCCTCGTTCTGCTCACAGAAAGTTTTGAGGGCCTCAAGAGTAGGCTTTGCAACCGCCTGCGCATACTTGCCAAGCTTAGCGGCAGACAGTTCCTGCGACAGCTTGTCTTGAGCTTTCTTTGCGTTAATGTTCATTGCCGTCACCGCCTCTCAGTTCTTCAAGCTTACATCTTGTGTCGAATATTTTTCCGTATGCCTCTCCGATATCAAAGGCTCTCTGCTCACATTCTGACATTCCCTCATAAACAGTAAGTATATTTGAGCAAGCTTCATCAGCGGTTTTGTATGCTTGACAAATCGCTGCTTTTGTGGTATCATCAAGGTGTAATATTGAACCGGTATCTTTTGATACCTCCGAGCTTGTGCTGTTGGCAGACAGTGCAGGCTCGTTTTTTATGTACTCTGCAAGATATGTACTGCACATACGGTGCTTATCGCTGGCACAAAGCGGACAGCCGTCGCAATCTGTGATGTCACTAGCACAGCACTCCACCGCCTTTTCAAACTCCTCTTTTGTCATCATCGGTATCATCTTTATCCTCCTTAAACTTTTTCTCCCAGTGCTTTTCAATGGCACCAAGTAATATGTACATCACTACATCTATCCCTGCAAGCACGGCTATTGTTATCAGCAGTATCAACGCCATTTTACCACTTTCCTTTCATTTCAACTTCGACCTTGACCACTGGTCTGCCTGCTTCTCTCACTGCCTGCTCCAGTTCCTCACAAACTGTGTCTTCGGCGGTTTCTTTTATGTTTCGATACAGCCCATAGATCACCAGTGCAGCCAGTGCCATACATAACGCTATGGCAGATGCATATCTGATGATCTCCAACATTGCTATCAGGTTGTTCATTGTCTCACGTCCTTTCATTTTTACGTTCTGTGTTTTAAGCTATCCACTCAGGGTGTTCAGTCCTCGCCGTTTCGCAAAGCTTATCCCAGAGCGATGGGTCACGCCCGACCATATCCTGCAAAGCTCCTGCAAGCTTGCGTCCTATACTGTCCGCAGCCGCCTGCCGCTCCTGCTCCGTGCAATCGTCCCAAAGTTTGTAGCTCTTGCCACCATCGAACGAAACATGCCTTATGACTTTTAAAGGCGGATATTTCGGCATTTTTATCACCTCCCTGCTAGATTTTATGGGGTTTCGGGGTTGTACTATGACTTGTTACCCACATTCTTAAAAAGCTCCCCAGAGATCTGCTTGCTTATGGCTCTCCTTATCTCACCGCAAAGCATATCAGGCAGTGACTGCATATCGCTGATAGTCAGCTTTTCTTTTGCACACAAGGTAAGTATCTTGCCACAAGCTGTAAGTATCCTTTCCGTACTCTCGGACGTTATGTCTGAAAGTTCAGGATAGACAGCGACTATTTTGGACTGTTTCATTCTTATCACCCTTTCTCAATCATTTGTTGCATTTTCTCCTCAGTTGTGATATAATGGCTATATCTTACAAAGAAAGGAGGTTTCTGCAATGAATAAAGTTGATCTGCCAGAAACATTTTATGAACTTCCCAAAGATCGTCAGAGCTTTTTATTATCTTGGATATCAAATAATCTCAGGCCAATCGAAAGCACAAATACTCGTTATACATCTTACAGTATTAAACATTGGATTGAAGAAGAATATCCAAACGAATATTTTACTAATGGCGAACTTAAAGGAGCTATGCTCAAAGCTAATTATAGAACTAACAACGAAAATGCCTTAAACTGGTGTTTCAACATCTCTGAACGCTCACCTATTATAGTCAAGCGAAAAGCTCAGATGAAGTAATTCTTTTGGTTATCATTTCATTGAGGGAAACGACTATGCTCACAGTATTGTTGTTTCCCTCTTTTTCTATTTCCCAACGTTCAACAGCTTTATAACCAAGCTCTTTTAGTTTGCGGCAAAGTGTTGATTTCCCCGTTGGTCCTTGCTTGCCCTCGACAATGATACAAACATCTTTATCAAGTAACGCCAGTAATTTCACAACTTCTTGCTCTGAAAAATATTGTGATAACACTTTTCTGAGTTCCATATTCTCACCCCCTCTTTAATCACTTGTTGCATTATGCAACTCACTGAGTAAAAAAATATTTGCCGAACTCTCCAGCATCAATGTGGAGCAAGTGTGACAGTTTCTCAGCCTCGTCCAAGTCAAACGGACGAACATTGTTTATTTTCTGATTAGCTGTAGGTTGAGCTATGTTTAAACAATGTGCAACGTCAGCTTGAGTCAGTTCAAGCTCCTTCATTCTACCCTTGATCTTGTTCGTGTTTACCATATGCCAGCCTCCTTTCTTGTTGCATTTTGCAACTTACTGCATTATCATAATAGCACATAACTTTTCACTTGTCAATAGCATTTTGCAACATTTTTTTATTTTTTTTAAAAAAGCTATTGCATTATGCAATTTAATGTGATATAATCATTATAACGAAAGCAGGTGAGCAAGATTTGAATACCGTAGAAATTGGAAATAGAATAAAAGCTGCAAGAGAAGAAAAAGGACTTACACAAGAAGAACTTGGTATCCGTCTTGGATTGAATAAATCAACTATCCAAAGATATGAGGCAGGAAAAATTCTCAGAATAAAATTGCCTGTTCTTGAATCAATCGCTATTGAGTTGAATGTTAATCCTGAATATCTTGCATTAAAAACTGATGATCCTAGCCCTAAACATTCTTCTCATATTATAGACTCCAACGCAACCATACTCCCGCAAGACAACGTACATATAATACCTATATATGAGAGTGTGTCGGCTGGGTTTGGTGCTTATGCTGACGATTATGTTGTAGGCTATATGCCGCTTTATATCGTCAGCGAGGAAGAAGCTAAGAATACAATGTGCATTGTCGTTTCGGGGGACAGTATGTATCCGAAGATAGAGAACGGCGACAAGATACAAGTATTAAGGCAGGATTGGGCTGAGGACGGACAGGTAGTTGTTGCCCTTATCGACGGTGAAAACGGCGTTGTGAAGAAAATCAAGTATTCTGATGACAAGATAACCCTTGTATCATTCAATCCCGAATATCAACCGAGAGAGTTTGTCGGTGCAGAAAGAGACCGCATAAGAATACTCGGCATTGTAAAAACAGTTATAAAATCCTTATAATAAAAAAATCCCCGTCAGTACCGCAAATACTGACAGGGACAGCACACAGAATTTTCTCCTGCATGGTTACAAATACATTATATCACCAATTTAAGACATTGTAAATGATTTCAATAAATTGTTTACAAAAGTCGGTTTATAGGGAGGAAAAAATATGACTTGTCCAAATTGTAAAGGCGAAAACGCACCAGGCGTAGCAGTATGTGAATATTGCGGTCACGAACTGCCGCAGCCGCAGAAAATTGATAACCACGTTGAGCATAACAGCAATATCGTTCAGCACATCACATACGTTACAAACGTCCAGCAGGTCGCACCGCAAGCTCCTGTTGAGCAGATAAGCCCTAAGAGCAAAAGCACAGCTGAAATACTTTGCCTGCTGACCTTTTTAGGCTTGGGCGGTTTGAACAGATTTTATGTAGGCAAAGCTGGCACAGGTTTGCTGTACTTCTTTACTTTCGGAGGTTTCTTTATTGGAGCAATAGTTGATATGATAAATTTGTTTCAGGGAAACTTCACTGACGCTCAGGGCAGAGTGTTAAAATAAAATCCCCTGCAAGTATTGTAAATACTGACATGACAAAAAAATCTCGCCCCCAAGTGCTACCAACACTCAGAGGCGAGCAGAGCGGATACTACCAATATCAGCTCGATTCAAATTCACACCCACTTCAACCACGAAAGGGCGAATTCTGCCCTTTTATTATACTGCATATTATTAAATATGTCAAGAAAATAGGAGGAAAAATCAATGAAGATCGCAGCGGCTTACGTTCGTGTTTCCACCGAAGAGCAAACAGAGCTGTCCCCTGACAGCCAGGTCAAGCTCATTCGTGAATACGCTAAGAAAAACGGCTATATCGTGCCGAAAGAATTTATCTTTCACGATGACGGCATTTCGGGACGTTCCACCGCCAAGCGGCAGGGCTTTAACCAGATGATAGGCACAGCCAAACTCAAGCCAAAACCCTTTGATGCTATACTGCTGTGGAAATTCAGCCGTTTCGCCCGCAATCGTGAAGACAGTATCGTCTATAAATCAATGCTCCGAAAGCTTGGTATCGACGTCATTTCTATCTCCGAAAACGTCGGTGACGACAAAATGTCCGTGCTTATCGAGGCTATGATAGAGGCAATGGACGAGTATTACAGCATTAACCTTGCCGAAGAAGTCAAGCGTGGTATGACGGAAAAGTTCGGGCGAGGTCTGAAAGTTTCAGGTCCTCCGCTGGGCTATGATATGAAGAACGGCGAATTTGTGGTCAATGAGCAGGGGGCCGAGATAGTCCGCCGCATATTTGATATGTACGTCAACCAAGATATGGGCTACCTCAATATCGCCCGTGAGCTGAACGCTGAGGGCATACGCACCCTGCATGGCAATGATTTTGAGACCCGCACTATCGCTTACATCATCAAAAATCCCGTCTATATCGGTATGCAGCGTTGGACGCCCGGCGGAGGTGGCTCAAAGGGTCACTACCGCTCTGCCGTAGCCGAGAACGTTGTTGTAACGCAAGCTCACCACCCTGCCATTATCGACAAGGAGATTTTTGAAAAGGCTCAGCAGAAAGCCGCAAAGACTCGCAGGCCATACGAACGCAGCGGCTCCACCAAGCACGAGTATATGCTCAGAGGCTTACTGAAATGCAGTTCCTGTGGCTCAAACCTCACAATGGGGTCGGTCAAGAGCGGCACTCTGCAATGCTATCAGTACGCTCACGGGCGGTGTAAGGAGTCCCATGCTATTACTATCGGTAAGATAGACAAGGCGGTCATAGAGGACATACAGGGGCTTGTGGACGGCACAGCGACCGATTACAAGCTTGTTGACCAATCCCCTGTCAAGCCGAAGAAAGACACGTCCAAGTTTGAGACACAGCTTGAACGAGAGCGAATGAAGCTCGAACGAGTGAAGGCGGCATATGCAGACGGCATTGACACGCTGGAGGAATACAAACGCAACAAGTCGGAAGTCCTCGCCAGCATTGCAGAGCTGGAAAGCAAGCTCCGCCAAGCAAAGCCGCCCAAGCCACAGCCCACAGCCGACCGCCTGCCTGATCTAAAAGTCAGGGCGCAGGAAGTCCTCAAGGTCATTACCTCGCCTAATGCCACACCTATGGAAAAGAACAACGCTTTACGGAGTATTGTTGACAAAGTTGTCTTTGACCGCAAAACATCAAGCATTGAAATGTATTACCTGTGCTGAAACGGCATATTTAGGCGGGTTTAGAGGGGGTGTAACTTTTTGAAGTCTGGTGGCCCTGACGGCGAGCTTGGTGCAGCGCTTCGCTATCTCAATCAGCGTTACTCAGCCCCCTGTCGTGAAGTGCAGGCAATACTCAACGATATCGGCACAGAAGAACTTGCCCACATCGAAATGATCGGCACTATTATCTATCAGCTGACCCGTGACCTCTCCCTCAAGGAGATAAAAGACAGTGGCTTTGACACCTATTTTGTTGACCACACTACAGGCGTTTACCCTATAGCCGCCTCTGGTGTACCATTTTCTGCGGAAATCTTCCAAAGTACCGGTGACGCTATTGCTGATATACACGAAGACCTTGCTGCTGAGCAAAAAGCCCGCCTGACCTACGACAACATTCTCAGGCTTGCTGACGATCCTGATGTCCGTGACCCTATCAAGTTTCTTCGTGAACGTGAGATAGTCCACTATCAGCGCTTCGGCGAAGGACTAAGACTTATTCAGGATATGCTTGACAGCAAAAATTTCTACGCTTTCAATCCTAGCTTTGACAAATAATAAAAAAAGCGGGCTGTTGTTATCAGTCCGCTTTTTTGTACATATATCAAAAATCTTCCTTGTCCATCTGCTTGCCGGTCCTGCTGACCTTTTTATTAAGTATCAGCGAAAAAGCCAGCGTTGCGGCTATGAGTGCTATCATCACAAGCACTGATTTTATTGTCAAATGCTTCAACTGTGCTCCAATATATGTCTGCACAAGCATTTCAGGCATCACTCCCATTATCGAGCCTAGAAGATATGGTCTGTAAGGCATTCGCAGTGCGCCGTGTATCATTGAAACAAGGTCGCCCGGCACAACCACCACTGCCCTTGAAATGTAGGAGGCGAACAGATTATTGTCATGCCCATAATTTACAAGCTTTCGTGCCTTAGGATATTTCATCTCAATAACACGCATGATATCGCCACCAGATATTCTTCCCACAAGATAAGGAACAGTAAAACACACCGATAGTCCTATTACATTCAACAAAATGCCCACCCAGAACGGATATATTGCACCCACGCACACAAAAATAGCCGCAAGCGGGAATACCACCGACAAAGACTTCAATCCATAAAATCCCAGAATAACAAATGCGGCAAGCCACAAATTGTCAGGGCAATAACTGAGTATCTCAGAAAACTCATGGTCTTTCAGAAAAAGAGCACAGCAAAATATTATGATAATAGTTAAAGCAAAGGGTACATATCTTCCATATTTTCGCACAAAGCTATCCATAACTCCTCGCTCCTCTCCGATTCTTTAGGGTATTATACCATATTTGAATGTTCAATTAATTATCAATCAATGAAAACTGTGTTACAACTTTCGCTGTCAAAACAAATTTATAACTTTATCGTTCGTCAAATTGACCAACCATTCTCATTTTTGCACAATATCCCACTATCACTATAATTTTTATAAGTAGAATTATGTCGTCTTATGTCGTGAAGTGTTCTTAAACAAGTCGATTTCTGTTTTAATTTATGTATATCTAATTAATAGGTTAAATTTGTACAATATTGCTATTGACCAACGTACCAATTAATGTTATAATTAATTATAAGAATTATTTGGGAGGTATTTTTATGAGATACACAGTATACAACAAAGCAATGAAACGTCCAGTTTTTCAAACAAATGACCTTGAAGAAGCCATTGACTATACACGTCGCCGCCCAAGAAAGTCAAGACGACACTGCATATACGATGACAAACTAAAAACTTTTGATATAAAAAAAATAAGACATGCCGCAGGAATATAAAACGCACAGGGTGTAGAACTCTGTGCGTTTTTGATGTATTTATGAATAAACAAGTCTTACAGTCACTCTGCTATAACCACTCCATGTGCAGGTGAACAAGGTCAGATCCCAGTCGCTGCCACCACCTTTTATGAGCGATGGCGAATCCCAGCCGCTCAGCAGCTCGCTGTTTGTGACAGTATAGTTAAATTCTCTGCCATAAACATCGGTGAAAATAACCTCGTCACCTGAGCTGAGCTTATCCAGCTTATCAAAAAAGCCTGTGTAATTGTGAGCGCAGATTATAAGATCATTGTCTACACGTCTGCCGCTGTACTGACAAGCTGCAGTATTCATTGCAGCATAGCTCCAGCCACGAGTCACAGGAAACTCCTGCCCCAGTGTCGGGAATGAAATCAAACCTATATATGAGTTACCGTCAAGCACGATATCCTTATCCGGATCATCTATCTCGCTGTCCGTGGATCGACTATCGTCAAAAATGTCAAAGGGTGAACTGCTGTCGCTGTCCTCTGCACTGTCTGAGATCTGCGTTTTCAGGTCACTCAGCACAGCCTCCATCCTTTTATTACTTTGCTTTTCATGAAAATAGTTGTAATAATTAAGGGATAATGCCGCCGCTATCAGCATTATCCCCATTATTATCAACAAAAGTCCTAGCTTTTTTTTAGTCACTATTTTTCTCCTGTTGTAAAGGCGAGCCTATGTGGTTTCGCCTTTATTTCTCTTTTCTGCTTACTCTCCAACCTGCCACGATAAGGATAACTCCACCGCCTATAAGTACAGGCACCGGCCAGTTGAGCGAACCAGTCTGTGGTATATTGTCAGGCGTTGAGCTTGATGAATCAGAGCCTGACGAGCTGCTGTCAGGTGTGCTTGAACTACTATCTGTATTACTCGAACTGTCTGACTTATATGTGTTCTCTATAAGAAACAGCTTGTCATTGTTTTTGGTAACAACTGTGTAGTTGGCAGGAATATCTATCTCCTTAACTGTCCACTCAGCCGCAGAATTGTCTTTCCAGAAATACTCCCAATTGTTGTCAGCGTTAAGAGTAACAGTATCGAAAAGCTTGCCATCACGATATATCTCCACCTTGATATTATCAGGTATGAGCTTTTCCTGACCATCAGGAACTATCCACGACTTTCTTACACCATAATCACTGTCCCCTGCTGGGATCTCTTCGTATGTGAACTTGGTGTAAACTGTTATCTGACCCTCAGCCACGATATCCTTATCTATCTCGATAAGTGACGGAGAAGGTGTAAACTTAGCTGTTGTGTTTTCAAAACTCTTGCCTGAAACAAGATACAAACCCACAGAATCAGCAGAAAGCTTTACTTCACCGTTTGCATCCGTCTTGCCTGTTGAAACTGGTGTTATGCCATCAGTTTTTACGTAGTTGTCGAGAGTATCAGCGACAGCCTGCATTTTTGAAGCGTCAGTAAAATCAGACATATCTATAGGATAATCGCTGAACTCGCCGGTAAGGACAAAGTCAGCTTCTTTACGCTCACCGACCTTATATATGCTCCACTCGGCATTACTAACAGTCGTTGTATCATTTTTGCACACTATATCCACATTGATATTATCCGCTGCAGAAGCTGAGATCGTCATGCTTCCCAAGGCTGAAACAGCCATTGCCGCCGTACACAAAACAGCCTTTGCAAGCTGAGAAAATTTAAGTTTCATCTTTGCTACTCTCCTTATCAGGTAGATTTTCAACATTATCGTCACTCTCTGGCTTATCCAGCATTGCCACAAGCTCATCATGAGAGATTTTTTTGCGTTTTGAATCCACAAACCACCACACAAGCAGTACCACAAACAACGGTATTGCTACAAAAGGCACGACCACAAGAGAATCGAGCTGAACAGCGTCTGCCGTTATTTTTGAAACACTCTTTGTATCGTCCGCAGTTTCAACTCTCTTTGCACGAACAAGAAGCCTGTGAGAATTGACTCCGTATGGTGTACAGGTAGTCAACGTAACATGATCCTCACCTGGAATAATGTTCAGCTTATCCATTTCATTAGGCAGAACTATATAAACAGCCTCGACCTCATATGTATAGACCTCTTTCAACACTGTTATAGTGAACTCATCGCCCTCTGCAAGCTTATCAAGGTCGCTGAAAAGCTTTGCCGACGGCAGACCTCTATGTGCTGAAATGACCGAATGAGTGTCCGCTCCGCCAACAGGCAGGCTTGAACCCTGCAGATGTCCCACAGCGACATTTAACACGCCGTCACTTGTGCCATGATAAATAGGCAACTCCACCCTTATAGTCGGAATGGAAATATAGCCCATAACACCCGTCCCCGTGATATCTAGGATATCCTCATAGCCCTTGACCTGATCATAATCCACAAAAGGTCGGGCAAGCTTTGCTATCTCTTCATTATATTTTCTGGCTTGGCTGAGTATCTCTTCATTCTCCTTGTCAGAAAGGTCATTTGCCGCTTTCTGATAAGTCGCCACCGCACGGCTTTGCGTTTTTGAATTCCACCAATCGCTTATTGTTGGATATAACATCACGGAGAGCCCCACAAGCAATAACAAGACCAATAAAATTGTAGTTGATTTACCGCTTTTCTTCCTCATGGAGTCCTCCCTGATGCCTGCCGACCGAGATCGGCAGGACAAAGGTAAAAATAAATTCAAAAATTAGTCGTTCTTAGCTCTCTTCTTAGCAATGAGAAGCACACCTGCGCCCAGTACGATAGCTCCGCCTACACCGTAGAAGATCTGAGTACCGATACCGCCAGTTGTTGGAAGTGAGCCGCCCTTCTGGTTTATGATCTTAACTGTTGAACCGCTTGTGCCTGAATCAGTGCCGTCGAGCATACGAATGGACTGAAGCGTATTAGCAGGATCATATGTTGTGTCAAACTTGAACTCATATGGATCAGCTCTGTTATACTGAGCAGGAGCTTCTGTCTCAACAAGCTTGTAAGTTGTCTGATCATCAATGCCCTTGATAGTGAACTTACCTGTTGCGTCTGTTATGATAGTGTCGATAGCACCTGCCTCGTTACCAATAGCAAGTCTGTAAACATTCTTGTTTTCCCCGTCACTTATATCAACAAGCTTAAGAACTGCACCATTCTTATCCTGAAGCTGGAACTTAGCATCTGCAAGAGGCTCGCCCTTTTCGTCTACCTTGTTACCAACAAGTGAGAATGTCCAGTCATAAACTGTAACCTTAGGTGTTTCACCTTTCTCCTTACCTGTTGTGTCCTGAGGATTGTTTGAATATGTCAGATAAGCTGTGTTAGGGTTATTGTCTTTTGAATTAGGAAGTGTACCTGTTACAACGTTAGCGTTCTCGTTGAGTTTAGCAGAATAGAGAGTTTCGATCTTATCAACATTTGGATATTTTTTCAGAAGCTCCTTGATATCGAAAGTAACATAGAATGTCTCTTTGAAATCAGCAGTGCTTGGATCATCAACACCTACAGTTGTGTTAGGACCTACTGTAACAGGAGTGATCTCATTGCCGCTAGCGTCATAGTATTTGTAAGTAAGGTTATTATTGAATGTAAGACCCTCGCTGAGCTGGTCACGAACTGTGTATGTATACTTGTCATAAGCTGATACATCTCTTGGTATAGATGTTGTGATCTTGAACTCTACATCGACACCAATTGCGTTGTCACCAACATCGCCCCATGTGTTATTCTCATTATGCTTGATCTGCTTTGTAAGTGTTGGCTTTGTCCTCTTTGGAGTAACGTCTGTTGTGCCTGAAACGTTAAGGATAAGAGCTGAGTTAGCCTTATCAACACCATTATTTTCTGTTGCATCGACAACGAGATAATAGCCAGCATTTGGAAGTGGAATAGTGTACTCACCGTTATCTTCATAGGCGGTTACAGACTTATTGTCGATGATGCAGGCAGAAGCGGCTTTTGCAAACTTTGCAGTATCTTCCTTTGTCCAATGATCTGCATCTGATATTATCTTTGCAACGTCTACTGCGTTCTCGGCACTGTCGAACTGAGACATATAAGTGCTAAGACCAGAAGTTTTCAGGCTGGTAAGCAGAGCATCGCCATTAATGCCTTTGCCCCACTTGATAGTATTTGTTGCAGATGCCTGGTCAAAGATCTGATAAGCCTTATATACTCTGTTTGTATCAGAATCCTTGATAACAATGTTATTAACGCCAGCATCAGTAGTAGCAAATACTCCGAATGCTGATGTTGCAGCAATAGCTGAAACTGACATAACGGTTGCAACGGCAAGAGCTGCGAATTTCTTCATCTTCATAATAAATTATCCTTTCATATTTGATTATTTATAGCGTTTTTTTGCGACGCTTTGTAACTAAAAGTATTGTTGCAGCAACAGTGACTGTTCCGCCTGCTGCCACGAATGGGATAACACCCATGCCGCCTGTTTCAGGCAGCTCTCCCAAGGTTTCCTCAGAGTTGTTATAGACCTGAACATACTGATCACCGTTCTTTGTCATATCAATGCAATTCTCATTTTCTGAGCCATTGTATCTGTAGTAAGCTTTGTATGACGATGTGCTTATCGGCTGACCGTTCACGTCTATCTCCTCAAACCAATAGTAATACTTATTGCCCTTGATGTCATTTTCTTCAAGAGAAACGGCATTTGACCAGTTGTTATCAGCCGTGAGCGTTATCTGCTTCCACAAGAATACTTCACCACTAGGTATCGCATCTTTATTAGGAACAGGTGTAACGTTCGTCTTCTCAGGTGTGCCAAGATCATTAGCTGTTACCTCATAAGAGCAACTGCTATCATCATTGACCTTTGCTGTAAGCTCAACTGTAACATCGGAAGTAATACCGCTGAGGTCAACTGTGAACTTGCTGGAATTATAAAGATCAGCAACAGACACACTTATATACTTACTTGAAGCGCTCCATGACGCAACACTCTGATTTTTGTCACCGTCCCAAACATCCTTATCTCTGTAGAACTCAGCAAGAACATCGCCAGACGAATTGATAAGCCTTACTCCGGAATATTTCATATCGCCCCTTTCGAGCCATGCGTTATTAAGGGTGAAGCTGAACTTAGCTGAGCCATACATGGTATACTCAGAGGCAAAGCTTCCGTTCTGAGCCATTTCTGCACCATTGCTTGTAAGGATCTTGAATTTAACATTCTGTCCCTTATCCATTGTGCCTGTAAACTTGTTATATTTTTCAGGCACATCAGCCTTATTTGTTGACCTATAGATATTGAACGTTACCTTATCATTGGTATGGGTATTGCTATCGCCGTCAGACCATGCCTTTTGCAGGCGAACATCCATATTTTCTACCTTCTGCGGGTTCTTGGTATTGACGATCGTATCAAAGCCCGTGGCACTGCCGTTATTTGAATAAGTATACGTAACGCCAAAGCCGTCAGGTATATTCTTTTCAAGAACATAGTAATACTTGTCCTTGTCAAGACCGTCAAGAGCTACCGTCCAATTCTTAGACTTTTCCAGAGAAACAGTTTTTATAAGTTTGCAATCTGTTGGTATTCCGTTATCTCCATTCACTCTTGAAGTTGAATTTGGTGCAACAGAGGACTCATAAACATCTGCCTCGATCTTGTCGATACCAGCAGGAAGCTCGCTGTCAGCAAGCTTGTTTCCAAGCTCATCACGCCATTCCTTCGTAATGTTAAGTCCCTTGACGTTCGTAACTGTAACATCAGTGTTTTTGCTCATTGCCGTTGCACTGTATACAGCCTCATATCCTGTTGCAAGATCGATCTCTTTGATATAGTAGTAAAGCTGCTTGTAATCATTGCCGACCTTTGTATATCCAGGAAGCTTTGTCCACTCATGTTTCCAATTGTTAGCTTCGTTAAGAGTTACCTCAGCACTGCCCCACTGAATATCATCTGGAACACCGCTTAAAACCTTAGTTGTAGACGAGCCAAGAAGAAACTTTACGCTCTCTGCCGAATGATTGCCGTTTCCATCGCTCCAAACCTTGCTTGCAGTTATCTTAAACTCTTTCAGCAGATTTGTTACTCTGAACATATCTCCGTTCTTCACGAACTGATATCCGTCCTCACCGACTTCACTTGGAACTACAGCCGGACGCACTTTAAAAGCAAAATATATAGGAGTTTCGTCAAGAAGATAACCCTCTGGACTTTGCTTTTCTATAAGCTTATAAAGATGACCCTCAGTATCTCCGGTGCCTGCGGCAGGTTCAAGGTCAAGGTTGTATGACCCGTCAGCATTTACATTGAATGTCTGCGCCTTATCCTGCGCCGAACTTCCCCAGATAACTGAATTTCTGTCTTTCGCAGCATTTTCTTTGAAATCTACTGCCGGGAGCCAATCGTATGTGCCATTTTCCAGCTTAGTGTATCTGTAGATCTCAAAAGAAGCCTTAAGCATAATACTATAGTCTCCGCTGTCTACCTTCATAAGCTTAAATGGCTCAACAGTTGTTGATGACGCCTTTGACTGATTTATCAACTCAAACTCGGAATCATTATCATCACTGTCATTTACAGCAGAGCCGTTTGTGTCAAATGATATATTATTGAACACATGGACTTTATAGCCATCGTTCTCAGCGTCCTCATCATTTGCAGGACTTCCTGTATAAACGTAAACTAATTTCAGGTGACGCTGATCTGGAACGTTTATTTCAAGTTTCTTTACAAAATCTCGTGTCTTCGCAGTCAGTGCGGAACACTTTACAGCCGAAAGCATTTTTTCATTGCTGACTTCAGTGTTTGAAAAGCCACTGCCATCCCTGTATTCATATTCGACTCTGAAAACACCGCCCGCCTTCTCAGAAGAAACCTCTTCCACAGGAACGGATATGCTTGAGCCAAAATCTAACCACTCGCTTCTCTTGTTGGCAAAGGCTTTTACTTCTTTGAAGCTGTTGCCGTCCATATAGCCATAAGCCACATAGTAACTCTTTATATTTCCGGTTTCGTAGCCTTCAGGCAAAGTTAGATCAATAGTACCCTTAGCGCCAACAATACTTTCACTTGGAATAAAGTTAGCGATAAACTTGCCCTTTTCGTTGGTAATAACATCTGCACTGCAAGAAACTGTGCTGTCAACTGCCTCCGGATCTGATATCACATAACTGTAATCACTCACAGCAAGCTCTGCACCCGTATCTGCGTCAAATACCTTGATAGACTTCAGATCCATGTCAACAGCGGAATTGCCATTTATGCTTACCGTTTTTGTCTGAATGTTACCCTGAGCGTCCTTTGTCTTAACTACAGCCGTGCCTCCGCACTTGATAACATCGTTGAGAGTTATCATTCCGTTTGTTGAGCATTTGAGCTTTTTAGGGTTAACATCAATGGTATAAGTTATCTCACAGCCGGTGGACTTCGGAGAAGAAGTTTTCTTCAAGTTCTTTTCCTTAACTGTCTGCGTCTGGCTTCTCTCCGGATATTTTCCAGGTTTATCCTGAACTGTGTTTTTGAACGCTGCAGTACCATTCTTGTAAACACCATTCTTAACATCATCGACCTTTACAAGTGTACTGTAGTAAGCTGTCCAAGCGTCCTGCTGATTCCGTGCAGTCTTGAAAGTTACTGTATTGGCTGTCTTATCATAGAAATATTCAAACTGAGTTGTTTGTGCAAAATCATACTTATCAGAACTATTTCCAAATGAATACTTGAGATAATCCTTGTTCTCGTAGAATATCATTCCCGCCGGAAGCGTGTCCACGATCTCAACATTATCGTTACGCTTATAAGTGCCGTCCTTGTTGATATCAAGCCGCCAATCAAACCTGTAATACTCAACACCATTTACAGTAACAACAGGCAGGCTGCTAAGATCATGCACTGTGTCACCTGCTGTGCTGCTTGCAGCGTCATACTTTTCATAAGGTGCTTTGGAGCTGTCACCTATAGTAAACTTAGTCTTATCTGCACTAGGCTCGAATGTTTCACCTTTATAAGTAGCCTTGTTATTTACATTTATAATAGTACCTTCGTCAAGACCTGTTACATCTACGGTACTGCTATACTGTATCTGCACAAGGTTTATATTGTCAAATTCTTCACTATCATTGAACTTTATCTCAAATGAAGTGTTGTCGGCATTAGATACTACAGTGTAATTTGAACTGTTAAGCGGTTCATAGCTTCCTGTTCCATTTCTCTGAACATACATGATAATGGAATCAGTGTCAAGAACGCTCTTTATTGACTTGCCATCATTTGACGTAGCGTTCATTATATCGCTTATAGTCTTGCCCCTAAAGGAACCGTTTGTCTGCTTGACCTCTACCTGCCACTTATATGTAACACTACTTCCGTCCTGAGAAATGTCAAGAACTGTTTTTGACTTCTCGTTTACAGGCTTATAATAAACTGTCTTGTCAGAATGGAATCCGTCAATACCTGCAGTATTTTTCACTGCATAATTTCCATTGCTGTCAGGGTCGCCAAGATCATAGTCAGCAACCTTTGTTTCATAGGAAATAACTACCTCGTTATTGTCACCTATTCTGTCAGGCAAAACAAGCTCACCGTCACTTGCAACTGTTGCATCAAAGGTATCATTTCCAACCTTTATGCTGACAATCTGTCCTGCTTTAAGCATATTATCAGTTATTGTCTTGCCTTTAAGGGTAGAATTTTTGTCATTACATTTAACAGTTACTTCCCATTTGAGTATACCTAACGTGTTATTATCTATCCAACCACTTTTTGATATCTGATACCTATTATAAACAGTTTCACTTGATGTGATATCAGACCATGGTTGGCTTTTATCAGGTCTTTGCATTTTAACTGTATTTGTAGTTTCCGCCTTGTCAGGATCGATAGCTGTCACATACTCGATAGTAATTTTTGACGCTGTTGTTTTATCGTCAAACGTAAGCGTGTTTCCATTAAGTGTGTACTTTACATCTGAACCATCATCAGCTTTAAGTGCAAAGCTTCCTGGCTTTGCATCAGGGAATGCTTCATCAGAAAGTTGCTCGCCCTTGAGGTCTGCACCGCTAGGGTTGCTTACAACAATTTCCCATGTGACTTCGTTATTGTCGTAGTCAACATTCTTGCCTGTTTTTGAGATCTTATCCTTCTTTGACTCAGAATAAATAGTTTTATCTGCTTTTACTCCATTTCCGTCCTTATCATATGTGGTGGATTTGTTTTCCACCTTACCTGACATAACGAAATTCGGGTCGCTTGTAGGATATGGGGTCGTGTAGCTTATGGTAACATTTTCTTCGCTGAATCCATCGCTGAAAACAAACTTTCCGCTTGACGCGTCATAGCTTCCTGCACCCTCAGGTGAAACAGTGAAGCTTCCGTCAACAGCATCCTTAAAAAGCTCGTCCTCGATCCTGTCAAGAGGCTTCTTTGCAGGATTGTCCACTGTGATAGTCCACCTAACTCCGTCAGCAGTTTCGCTTGCGTCCTTTATGGCAGACATAGTGAGCGGAGTAAAACCGTCTATTTCAACCGTCTGACCGCCTATCTCAACAGTGGTCTTATCACCTGTATCTGTATCCTTACGCTTTACATTACCCTCAAAGCTTGCCTTACCGCTTATAGCGTCCTTCTCATTTTTATGTTGATATCGCTCGTCAAACTCAATAAAAAGATACTTCTTTCCATCTATCTCGTCGACTCTGTACTTACCTGAAATTCCATGTCCTTCATCGAAGTGAGTATCCTCGACATCGCCCCAGGTTCCGTCTGACGGTATACCGCCCTCGGGCAGGCTAACATTATCGTCGATAGGGAAATAAATATACCTATTGGTCATTGCGCCCTTGTCAAAATTAAATTCCACATTGAATTCGATCTTTTTAGATTGGTCTTTTCCTGAACCGACCGCATCATAGGATTTTATCGTGACGCTATTCGCATCCTTATAAGAATAACTTCCGCCGTTATAGGAAACATCTCCACCTGCCACGGAAGTACCCTCAGTGGCACTTATTGCAGGCATAACAAGACTCGCCAGCACTGACACTGTCATAACTACAGACAGCACCACACCAAACAAGCGTCTGCGTTTTTTCCTTTCATTTTCTTTTAGATATTGCCGAACTTTACCGTTAAAATTCTGCAAAACGGATCACTCCCTCCGAAATTATACACTATTTATAATAAACGCTAGTCCACTGTGCCTATCCTTTTAAAAGGATATATCCTCAGTGAGACCTTTCCAAGCACTGCTTCCTCAGCAATACAGCCTATCCTCTTTGTACGGCTGTCAACAGACGTAGATCTGTGGTCGCCCATAACGAATATTCTCTCGTCAGGCACCTGATAAGGCAACTCGATATCACATTCTCCCAGAGCTTTGCCGTCAACATACGGCTCATTCAAGGTTTTTCCGTTGACGATAACAGTACCGTCCTCCTTGATATCCACCACATCTCCTGCTGTAGCGATAACACGTTTCAACAGTATCTTATTATTGTAATAAAACGCAACTATATCGCCCTTCTGAAAGCTTCCACGCTTTCTGCACACCACCAGCTCGTCGTCATGCAAAGTCGGCGTCATACTTGTACCCGTTACTCTCAAAACAGGCAAAAATAACATTGATATAATAACTGCTGCCGCTGCCACAACAAGAAGCGACGCCACAGTACTGCGGAGTATCCTCAGATATTCCCGCCTTTCATGACGCTTTTTTACCACACGCTCAAGTGTCTGGACATCAGGAAGCTCAGGTTTTTTTAACACCTCGTTCTTGCTATCTGCCGCCATGATCTTCCTCCGCTACCGGCTGCTCAACAACCAGCTTGTGACCTGTCAGTGCAGC
>OEIM01000183.1_pt1 | contig 24467 bp, 26 predicted proteins | sample 1538341 | NCBI WGS metagenome assembly OEIM01 (sample SAMN02324081, study PRJEB22366) | human gut metagenome | biome: human | place: Canada: Ontario | collected 2010-10 | reverse complement strand
CCCTTTTAAGGGTGGTTGCAGTCTTTTTTATTGCGCGTTTTTTTACAGCCCCTTTGTTTTATGTCTTGTGTCTGTTTCTTATATAGAATATTATGGATATTGCCGCTACGATAAATTCCGTGACAGGATAAGCAAGCCATACGCCAGTTAATCCTGCTGCCTTGGACATAATGAAAGCCATTGGCACGATAAGAGCAAAGCCCCTTAATATGGTGATGGTCTGGGCTGGTATGATTTTTTCAGAAGCCGCAAAAAATGCAGATATTATTATATTGAAGCCTGAGAAAAACAATCCGGTGAAGTATATTTTCATGCCGTCCTCTGCCATGCGCTGAAGAGAGTCGATGTGCTCGCTGTTGAATATAGCGGCGATAGGCGTTGTGAAAAATGCAATAGCAAGGTAAACCATAAGCGCTATCACCAGCTGTGATATAATAGAATATCTCAGCACTGCTCTAAGACGGTCTTTGTTGCCAATGCCGTGAGCAGCACTGATAAGCGGCTGACCGCCTTGTGCGATACCGGTGAATATGGATACCGCCACAATGGAAGTATTCGCTATCACTGCATAAGCTGCAACGCCTGTGTTGCCTGCAAGACCAAGTATTATTATATTAAATGCAAGCACTACGATGCCTGATGAAAGCTCAGTTATAAGCGACTGCACGCCTATGGACAATATGCCGCCAAAGGTTCTCCCTTCGTGCCTTGCCCTGACGATATGGAAGCTGTTCTTTTTGCGGAATTTGTATATGCTCAGTATGCAAAGGCTTATGACAGGCGAAAGCCCTGTTGCAAGGATAGCTCCGAAAATGCCCATATCCAGCGGGAAAATGAACACATAGTCAAGTATTATGTTTGAAAAGCTTCCCGTAAGCATTGCCGCCATTGAAAGCTTTGGGTTTCCGTCATTTCTTATAAAGCAGTTGAAAGTGTCGTTAAGCACAAAGAATGGTCCGAACATCATAAGCACTTTTAGGTAGGTATTAGTCATGCCCACAACGCTGCCCTTTGCACCAAGAAGCTTTGCAAGTGGCATTGAGAAAAACGCTCCGCCCAAAAAGTATATCGCTCCAAGCACCAGAGCCATAAGCAGTGCACAGGTGAAAACTCTGCTTCCTGCTTCGTCACGTCCCTGACTTTTGTATATTGCAAACTTTGTCGCTCCGCCCATGCCGATCATAAGTCCGGTGCCGTGGATAAGGCTGTATATTGGAATGGCGATATTCAGTGCAGTTACGCCGTCTGCACCCATGCCCTTTGCGACAAAGAACGTGTCCGCAAGGATATAGCACGATACACCTATCATTCCAAGAACGTTCAGAGAAGCATATCTGGCAAAGTCCCTAAGATGTGAATTTTTCTTCATTTTTACCCTCCGTTTATCCCACAAAAAAACGCCGAACACCGCTGTCTTTTAAAGCCTAACGACAGCAGGTCCGACGCAAAACTTCTACCCGGCGGCAGAAGTAAGCCTTAAACACATAAGATTATAACAGAGTATAAAGGCATTGTCAAGAGGTAAATGACTTTGCTTTATGTTAAATAAATGTTAAAAAACGCTCCTTGTGGTTGACAAGTTTTTAACAAAGCTTTATAATGAAATTGACAGAAAGCATATATAATATTATATGACAGCCTTGAAATTTTATATACCGATAACAAAGAAGGGAAAACTATGAATTTAACTCATCTCAGATATATGGTAGAGGTCGAAAGACTTGGGTCTATCACAAAAGCAGCTTCAGCACTTTATATGGGTCAGCCTAACCTTTCAAAAGCCATAAAGGAAATGGAAAGAGAAGTTGGCATACCGATTTTTAAAAGAAGTGCAAAGGGTGTTGTTGCCACAGAAAAGGGCAAACAGTTCTTGCAGTATGCAAAGGCCATACTTGTGCAAATGGATAAAATGGAGAGCCTTTATAAGGATAATGGTGAAAACGCTGTGAACTTCTCTCTGCTTTTGCCAAGGGCAAGCTATATAACCCACGCTTTCACTTGCTTTGTGAACAAGTTAGGCACGAATGTGGAACTTGACGCAAAAATAAGGGAAACAAACTCCATGGAAGCCATAAACGCAGTGGTGGAATGCGAATATAACATGGGTATAATCCGTTATCCTGTGGCGTATGAGAGCTTTTTCATGTCTATGATAGAAGAGAAAAATCTGAAATATCATAACGTGTGGGAGTTCGATTATGTACTTATCACAAGCGAAAACAGCCAGCTTGCTAAAGAAAAAGAGATAAACGAAACTGTCCTTGATAAATACATAGAGGTATTGCACGGCGATAATATCGTGCCGAACATCTCAGCGACTTACCAGAAGAAAAACGCTGAGCTTAATAATCACAGCAGGCATATTTACGTCTATGAGAGAGGAAGTCAGTTCGATATCCTCTCGGCTTGTCCAGACTCATTCATGTGGGTAAGTCCTTTGCCAAAGGAGATATTGAAGCGTTATGGCCTTGTGCAAAGAGTTTGTCATAGCTTCAAAAAGACCAATAAGGACGTTCTTATCTATCAGAGCAATTACCGCCTTAGCCATGCGGATCAGATGTTCCTTGATGAGCTTGAAAGGGTAAGAAAAGAGATATCAGAATAATTTTTAGCATAAAAATGCGGGCGAACATGAAAGGTGTTCGTCCGCTTTTTGTTTAACAAGATCTAAGCCCTGAGCATATTATAGGTCAACGTGACTACAGAATATGCCGCCGTCCTTTGTAATGTCGATATAGGCATAGCTTGCAGGCTTGCCGTCTCTCGGCTGACCTGCACTGCCGGGGTTTAAAATGTGGATACCCTCCTCATAGGCATAGTAGCGGCAGTGTGTGTGTCCGAAAAGTGCTATCTGTGCGCCTATTTCCTTGGCTTTGTAAAAAAGTCTGTCGGTAGAGTATTTCACGCCCCACTTGTGGCCATGGGTGAAAAATATCTTTATACCGTTATCGGTCATGTATATGTCATTTTCGGGAGTGAGCGAAGCAAAGTCGCAGTTTCCTGATACGTTTACTATCTTTTTGTCAAGATACTGCACTCTCAGGCTGTCAAGGTCACGTTCACCGTCACCAAGAAAAATAAACAGGTCGGCGTCGCCGTTTCTCTTGAATATTTTGTGCATTGCAGAATAATTTCCATGAGTATCCGAAAAAACGATTATTCTCATAGTTACACCCCTTTACCAGTTATAACAAGCAATATTATAACATAAATATTTATAAATACTATAGAAAAAAGGAGAATTTTTTATGAGCGCAAAAAACAGCTTCAATTCTATGGATCCAAAAGCCATGCAGGCGCTTCTTGCAGTGGCTTCAAGAAAGCTAGGCACTACTCCTGATGTGCTGAAAGGTCAGCTTGAAAGCGGAGTTTATGACAGGGCGCTTCAGGGTATGCCACAAAACGAGGCTATGATGCTTCAAAAGGCTTTGTCAGATCCGAAAACTGCCGAGAAAATATTGTCCTCACCACAGGCAAGGGCGATATTCAAAAAGCTTCAGGGAAAATAGTATTTTACAGGGCAAAAGCTTGAACAGGCGGTGAAATAATTGGACGATCTGATGAACAAAATACAGAATGTGCTTAATGACGAGGAAAGCATGAAACAGATAAAGGAGCTTGCGGATATGCTCACGGCGGATAACGGCGGACAGGGAGAACAGGGCGGTCAGAGCGAAGCTCCACAAAGCCCCCGGAACATGGACTTTTCTCAGCTTCTCCAAAGCCTAGGCGGCGTTTCTCCTCCTGAGGAAAGCAAGCCTGCGCAAGCGACACAGACAGGGGGGCTTGATATTGCAAAGCTTATGAAGATACAAAGCATTATGCAGTCGGCTTCAAAGCCCGATAAAAATATCCAGCTTCTTCTTGCTCTGCGACCTCTGCTGAAAGAAGAAAATCAGGCGAAAATAGACAGGCTCATAAAAATATTCAAGCTTTTTGCGGTGTATCCCGCACTGAAAGAAAGCGGACTTCTGGGAGGTGATCTGCTTGGCTTATTCTGATGACAATAATTTCACCACCATGCAGGAGGAAGCCATTCGCCGTGTGAGAGAAATGCAAAGGCGTTCACGAAGCATTGTGGGCGTAAGCCCTGATAGCGAGCCTGCATCACCTAAAGCAGAGGAAACCCCTCGCACTCAGAATGTTCATAGCCCACAAAAAGCCCCTCAGAGCAGTTCGCTTTTGAGCGGTCTGCTTGGGGGGAATTTAGGCGATATAAAGATAGACGAGGAAAAAGCCCTTATCGGTCTGCTTATTTACATATTATACAAGCAGGGCGCAGACATAAAGCTTCTTCTGGCGCTTGGTTACCTTCTTCTCTAAAGCGTCCATTCAAGAAGTGCAAGCATAGAAATATCGGAGAAAATATCGGAAAGATAGCTGTCGTCATATATCCTATCCATGTTGTCACCTGAGTATTCTATCTCCTTGCAAAGCTCCTTGACGGTTTCAAAGCGTGCGGGAGCGTCCTGCTCACGACTGAGGTTTATGACCTCTGCGGCAAAAACGAACACTATCATAGCCTTTATTTTTGACAGCAGGTCGAAATCTCTCACAGCTTTAAGAAAATATCTGTATACAAAATACACCGCAAGCTTTTCGTACTCACCGCTCGTCTGAGCCTTTAAGGGTGCGGAAAGCTTTTTCACAAAGCGGCTTGCGTCTTTTATCTGCTGTGGGAGAATGTCGCCTATAAAGTCAAGATGTTCAAGATACAAAAGCATATTTTCGGTATTTTCCAAAGGCTTTTCAGGCAAAGCCTTTTTCAAACTCTCCACACGCTCTGCAATTATCTCAGGGTGGGAAAGCTCCTGGGCAATGGCTTTTATCTCCTCTGTATCCTCTTCGTCAAGAGCGTATTGTATCTCCGCTGACGCTGAAAGAACGTTCACAAGCCTGTCATGGAGAGAATATTCTCTGTTTTGAAGCAGGTCAATGAAAGCCGTCCGTGCAAAAAGCATGGTTTCAAGAAGCTGGGGATCGAACTCAAGGTCGTCAGGCTCTTCATCTATCTCTTTGGTAAAAAATCTTACAGGCTCATCGTCAGAAAGATACATTCTCACAGCTTCTTCGCAGGCAAGTCCCACGCCTGCCTCCTTGTAATCTCCAAACCACTCGTAAAACCTCGGGTGTTCACGGCATATGTCTGAGATGTTTTCCTCACCGTAAGCAAGCTGAACAGAGCAAAGCCCCTTTTCGTTGAGCATAGGGCATTTGCCGTCGCAGTGGACAAGATATTTCACGCCCTCGTCTTCCGTAACTGAGTTCACAAACTTCCTGCCTATATTATTGTCAAGCTTTTTGTAAAAGCCGTAGGTGTCCTCGTCTATCTCGATATCCCAATCGGTCATACAGCAGTTGTCAGAACACTGCGAGCCTGTGCAGACAAATTCATCAAATATCTCAGGGTAAAAAAGCTTCATATAAATATCTCCTTATGAGGTGTTGACCTTATTATAATACTAATGCTTTTATCTGTCAACTTTCAGAATAAAAAAAGGCAGACACCTTGTCCACCTTTTGTCACTCTTGTGTGAAAACTATCCATTTTATGTTTTTGGGGCTTATCTCGTCAAGATACTCTGACGGCACTGTGACAGTTATCTGACGTTTTGAAGTCGCCCCTGCCTTGTTCTCGGGTATCTCTTTAGCCACATATATGAAAAGGGAATCCTTGTCCTTGACCGCCCTTACCGCTTTGTAGTCGATATGCTCATATCCCGAAAGCTCTCCTTTTAGAAAAATAACATGGTTGTTGAAGCCGCCTTCGTTTTCAAAAGCTTCCATATCCTTTTTCATTTCCTGAATTTGAAGTTCGCCATTGTATTTCAAATAATATTCACTGAAATCATCATAATTTGAAAACATTTTTTGATAGGGGAATGTCATGTTGGCTTCACTGCTGCACTTGTATATCTTTTGCTCAAAAGGAACGTCTGTAAGCTCACTTGTTACTTTCTCTGTCAGATAAATCTTGTTGCTTCCTGCATAATATACCGTAAATCCGTTTTCACAAACGCTGTAAAGGCTGTCGGCAGAAAGTTTTTTTGAGAAAAGCTTCATGCTGCCCTCAGAAAAGTCCTCAGATTCTATGGTAAGAACACCGCTGTCCCCCTCCAAAGAGCTTTCAGCATGTATCACCTGCGTGCTTGTGCATACTGTTATCTCAGCCTCAGTGCCGCTTTTTACGCACTCGCAGAACTCAGCCCAGCGCATATCGCTTTCTTCCGAAGAGTCCATGAAAATCATACCATGCTCTCTAGCCGTGTCAGCGGTTATCTCACTGCCGTTCCATGCCGAGAAAAATATCTTTGCGGGGCTGTCAACGACTTCCTCTTGTTCGATAAACGAGGAGTTTTTAGTATTGACCACGCTCTCTTCAGATCGGCCGCAGGCTGAAAAAAGGGTCAGGAACATTGCAGCAGACAATGCACTGCAGATAATTTTTTTATGCAACTTCCTGCCCCCTTGGTTTTATACTATAGGGGCAACGCCTCCCAAGGCACGCCCTTAAAACTCATTATATCATATTTTGCTGATTCTGTTAATATGTATTTTAATCAAATTAGTGAACGCCTATTTGGCTATAATGTCAAAATATCGGTGTAAATATGGCAAATATCTCAAGAAGAGGGCTTGAAGAGTGAAATGTGACAATATTGTAATTAAACTGTCATTGACATTGATGATAAAAAATATTATAATATATTTATGTACCTGTGCTTTGTTTGCAGGTGTGCAGGTGTGTTCCTGCAAAAGGAGGCGAAATGTGACGGCTTGTGCCGTGCAATATATGGATAATAACAAGAATAACGTTTCCCGCAAGGCTTCGGGAAATACGGCGAGCGTTGTCGCAATAATAGTGGGCATATTTGTGCTATGCGTGATACTTCTGCTTGCCAAGGGGCTTTTTGCAAGCAATAGTTCAGAAGTGCCAAAGGGTATAAATACTGCCACCATAAATACAAATGAGTCTGTGGCTGAGCCAGTGAACAGTACCGCCCCTGCGGATACGTCCGTTACTGATAACAGCAGTGTGGACGAAAGCGGTGCGGTAACAGATGTGTCCAGCGACGAGTCTAGCCAGACAGATGTGCTTGAAGTAATGTATGTCACAGAGTATGCTTATCTTCATGTGGCACCTGATAATGACGCTGAGAATATCGTTTGTATGTCACCGGGTGTTCAGGTAAACGTTCTTGAATATGAGGATAACGGATATGTGAAGATAAATTTCATGAACATAGACGGTCCACTCACAGGATATATTTATAAGGATTATCTTACAACAGACAGCTCTATAGCAGTACAGTGGTAAAAAATACAGCGCCGCACAAAAGAATGTGCGGCGTTTTTGGATATGGGGGCTGCCGAAATATAATACTTTTATCGAGGATAAAAACGGAGAGCGCATTGACTTTATCCTTGACGTTGCCAAAAGAAGTCGCCTTAATATGGGTATGCGTGACGGCACTTTGACAGTGCGTGTGCCTTACGGCTGTTCAAAGCAGCAGCTTGAAAGCTTTATTAATAACAATCTGGGCTGGATAAAAGAGCAAAAAGACAAGGCGGCGGTGGGGCTGCCGAAAGATTTCTGCCATGGCGAAAGGCTCAGACTTTTGGGAAACGAGCTTACCCTGACCTTTGTTCAGGCTGATAAGTATTTTTCTCCCAAGATAGAGGACGGCAAGCTTCTTATTGCCGTGAACAAAACCAGCGACCAGACCTATGTAAAAGAGCAGACCACTAAGTTCATAAACGATCTCACAGTGGCGGAGATAACAAAAAGTATGCAGAAAATGTCTGCCTCCACAGGGCTTGTGCCTGAAAAGGTCACAATAAAACCGCTGACAGCAAGCTGGGGAAGATGTATCTCAAACAGGCATATTTCCATAAACTCAAAGCTTATCGTTTTCCGCAGAGAGTGCATTGATTACGTCTGCCTCCACGAGCTTTGTCATTTGGTCTTTATGGATCACAGCAAGGATTTCTGGGCTTTGGTGGGCAAGTTCTGTCCCGATTGGCGAGGCATAAGAGAAGAAATGAAAGGCTGACCATGCAGGCATACCCTACAAAATATACTCATGTGCTTTGTAGGTATTAACTATTGACAAATACAAGATATTGTGGTATCCTTTTATTGTGGCAACAATATGTATAACAAAGAAAAATGGAGGTAATGTAAAATGGTAAATGTGAACGTAACAGGCGGGGAGATGTCCCAGGCAGAGATAAATTCATATATCGACAGGGCTCAGAAGCTTTACCCTGAAAAGACTATCCAGACTATCGACCTAAAAATAGACGGCGACTTTGTTGACGTTGATTATCACTTTGCAGATGTGCCTTTTCAGCGTATAAGAAGAATAACAGGCTATCTTGTTGGAACTCTCGACAGATTTAACGACGCAAAGAGAGCGGAGGTCCGTGACCGAGTAAAGCATGGTCTTGCAAGCCCCAGCATATCAGAACAGTAAAAATGAAACACGGCATATGTCACCGAAAAAGTGGCATATGCCGTATTTTTTTATGGAAGTGTATTGGTGTAGCTTTTTAGACCTTGTTTCCGCAAACGCTGCAAAATTTGGCGCCGCTCTTCAGCTCTGAGCCGCAGTGAGGACACTTTTCAGGTGCGGTCTGCTCCACAGGCTGTTCAGCCGTTTCTGTAGGTGGTTCTATAGGCTCTGTCTGTTGTGGTATCTCAGGCTCAACTACGCTCTGTGACATAACAGGCTCGGCATTGTCGGGCTTTCTGAACTGTGACATATCAGGCTGAGCAAAACTCTGTTCTTGCGGTGTAGTCATTGGGATAGGCGCAGGGGCCTTGTCAGGCGTCTTTGCGGCAACAGGTATCTCAACGGCGAAATCTTCGCCCATAAGTCTGCCTGCAATAACAAGTCCACCGATAAAAAGCAGGAAAGCCGCAATAAATGGCAGAACATCATCAGCAAGTGAAAGGGCTACCCTGAACTTGTCATTGTCATAGCCCATTGTTATAGCGTTTGAGAAGTGACCTTTTACCGTAACATAGTATATCATTATGCCCTTTGTTATCATCACAACAAGCGGGAAAAGGATAAGAAAGCCTGCGAATGCACCATCAAGCTTTTTCTTGCCCTTTGCTCTTGCAGATGTGAAAAACGCCACAAGGCTGAATATGGCGAGTGCGCATGAAAGACCATAGGTGTTCACATAAGCGAAAATGTCGGGGGTGAACAAAAAGTCTATCTTGTTTGTGAAAACGTTGTTGTAAACGAGCTTTCCCACAGGGTCAGCCAGTGCGCCTGCTGCCGAGAGAATGAATGCGAAAAAACTCAGCAGACACAGGGACATTCCTGCATATGTAAGCTTCTTTGTGTAGATCTTTTTTGCCATTTTGATTAGTCCTTTCATTTGTGAAGTCTTTATCCGCTGTCCGAAAAAATAGGGGCGGATAGAATTTCCGTCCCTATTATAATACTATTTTATAAAAGCCTTGTCAATAGATTTTTTTCGCAGCTTTCGTCGCTATTTATCGTTTTTGCCGCTATCCTCGTCCTCGCCGAGAATATTTTTCATCATCTCGTTTATGTGCCGAAGCTTTTCGTCATCATCATTGTCAGGTCGGTATATCCTCAGTGGCTCGTCCGTTGTATCAGTTGTGTCATTTATCACAGGGGTTGTGGCTTTCTCACTGCTCTCAGCCGTAAAGTTAGCTTTTGCAAGCACCTTTTTCATGACTTTTCCACGCTTATATTCAAACAGGAATATAAGCACCAGCAGGGCAACACCAAAGCCCGTTATGATAAGAGATACTTTCCAATAGTCAGGTGAGAACTTCATTGTTATCTTGTTTTCACCCTGCTCCAAAGGGATAGTTATAAGGCTGTCAAGAGATTTTTCAGCCGTCACCTTTTTGCCGTTCACAGTGATAGTCCAGCCGTTTTCATATGGTATGGTTGTGAACAGTACAGAGCCGTCATTTTCAGCATTAACAGAGCCTTCGAGATAAGTGTCCTTAAAGCTTGTGACCTCAAGCACATTTTTCTGCATATCAGCGCAGGTCTGTGCAAAGCTGTCATAATCAAAGGTGTAGAAAAGCTGGTCTTTCCAGTAAGCTTCGTTATCGTCATTTGCCACCGTTATGCGTATGCGAAGCTCCTGCCCCTCATAGAATTTGCCGAGATTCATAATGGAATAATTGTCACCCACAAAGAACTGACCTGCATATTCCATAGGCTCAGAGCCGTCCATATAATCGTCCTCGTCCTGTATCCACACGTTGCAGGAACGTTCATATTTGGTTGGAAGATACATATAAAGATATGAGTCCTTATCCATTTTCACAACATAGTCAATGTGACATTCTGCAATGGAAGTGTCTGTAGGGAAGTATTTCGTGTGTCCGTCAGTGAGCTGAGATGTAGAAACGTTCTCCATTTCGCTGTTTATAACAGGTATCTTTGTGAAATATTCCTTTGTTGTGCCTGCGAGGGCGTTGAATACCATGTTTTGATTTTCAAAAGGATTATCTTCAGAAAGTGACACGTCCTCAATACCAGGCGAAGATACCATGCCAAGACCAAGAGCGTTAGGGTTGTTGTAGAATTTATATGTTGCGTCGCCCTCGGTGTATTCTGTAGTAAGCTTGTATTCCTCAGGGACTTTAACTCTTGTGCCTACAAAAGAGGTGTTACCCGTTTTGTCCATAAGATATTTTATGTCAAACAGAGCGTCCGTCATGAACGTTGTGCCGTCATATTTTGTGTAGTGTCCGCCGTAAGCATAGCCAAGCTTGTGGAGCATCATAAGGGCAGGTGCGTTCATTGTTGAGCTGGAGTGTGAAATGCCTTTGTAGCCTGTTCCGATAGGGTCGTTTACAGTTCTGTGGAAAGTTGCCTCCATGCGGTAGAAAAGCGATGGGTCATATTCCTTCATCATTGACACAGCGTTTCTAGTCTGGGTCATGTAAGGCTCATAGGAAGTGTATTTGCTGTATGCAACGTCAGTGTCTATCTTGTCGATAGTGTCAGCGCTGTTTGCAAAAAGCTCAACCGCAAGAACGCCTACCATTACGATACAAACAGCCTTTGATTTTGGATATTTCTTGATAAGATAGATAAGTGTGAAATATGCCGCCAGAGCTATCATGGATACCCATATGCCTTGTATAACGTTTGTGGTGTCGCCTGTTTCACTTGTCTTTGTTTCAAAAAGCTGGAAGTGAGAGTAGTTCTCACGCTCACACCAGAAGAGGAATACCATAAGTCCGAAGAAAATTCCGCCGATGTTCTTTGCGGTTATGCCCTCGAGGTTCTCAAACGCCCTGAATGCCATTACTATCATCAGGAATGAGAATATGAAAGAATATCTGTAAGGCAGCCAGTTCGGCACTTGGAAGCCGTGCATTGCCATATCAGCAGGCTTTATATACATTAGTATTACTAGCAGGAAAGTGAGCAGACCTGTAGAGGTCTTTTCTTTCATTGTTATCCTGTCGTTCATAAAGAACAGCGGAACAAGTATCAATACAGCCGTTCCGCAGTATATCATAGGCATACCCTCAGGGTAAACAGTGTCATATGACATTGGGAAAAGCTTTGTTATGAACGTGAGAAAATCAAATTGCGTTGCAAGTGAGAAATCAGGGTCAGTGAACTCAAACTTGCCGAGCTTCAAAGAATTGTAAACGGTTATAAGAACGAATGCCGCACACATAAGCGCAACAAGCGTGCCCATACCGAAAGCTACACAGCGTGAGAAGAACTTTTTTGGCAATATCCTGCCCTCTCTTGAAAGGCAGTACCAGCAGAAGTAGAAAAACGTGAAAATTCCCACCATATAGCCGATGTAGAAATGTGCAATGAACATAAGCGCCAGCGGCACTATATAAGGCACAAGCTTGCCCTCATCAACGAGCCTGTGAACGCCCCAGCATATAAGCGGCAGATAGATAAGTCCGTCAAGCCACATAGGGTCCATAAGTTGTACCACCATGTATGACATAAGAGCATACATGGTAGGGAATATGATAAGTGAGATAGTCTTAGGCTTCTGCACTGATATCTTTTTTAAGAAGAACATGAACGTCACAGCCGCCGTGCCTATCTTTGCAAGCTGTAAAATAAGGATAGAGGTCGCCATCATCGTTCTCGGCAGCAGCACAAGTATCAGCATAAAAGGACTTGCAAGATAATATGCAAACACACCGAACATTTCTCCGCTGAGGTTTCGTGACCAGTTGTAGATAAAACTGCCGTTGCCATGGAAAGCGTCACGGAACTGCTCGTAGTAGTAAACATACTGACCGTTCAAATCAAGCACAAGCACCGAGCTGTCGCCGATAGGGTGTATCTTGAAAAACGCATAGGCAGAAAACATTATTGCCACAGGCAGAAAAAACACCAAAAAGTACAGCCGCTTATCATAGCACCATTTTTTTATAAATGAAAGGGGAGATGTTTTAGTCTTTTCCATTCTTTTTCTCCTCGTCGTCTTTTCTTATGATATCACGGATTATGTATCTAGGTCGCTGTTTTATCTCCTCGTATATCTTTGAGAGATAAAAGCCTATTATTCCAAGACTGAACATTATTATACTCGATGTGAGAAGCTGTAGGATTATGACAGTTGAAAATCCTACCGCCGACGCACCGATAAGCTTTTTGATAAGGGTGTGAAGTCCCAGTATGACAGAGAAAATAAACGTTATAACACCGCATACTGTCACTATCTGCAAAGGCGCAGAGGTAAAAGAGGTTATGCTGTTTATGGCGAATTTGAAAAGCCCCTTTACAGACCACTTTGATTCGCCTATCTCTCTGTCAGCAACGTCAAAATATACACGCTCCGTCTTGTAGCCTACCCAGCTTGACATTGCTCTGAAAAACGTCAGTCTTTCAGGCATTGCATTCAGTGAATCTACCACAGCCCTGTCAAGAAGCTTGAAATCGGAAGCCGCTTCCATGTCAAGTCCGCTTGACTTGTTTATCATCTTGTAAAACCACAGTGAAAAGAACTTGTATACAGGGTTTTCTTTTCCACGGGAATTTTTTCTGCCCTCAACAATGTCAACGTCATTGTTTTTCCAGATGTTGTACATCTCGATTATGACCTCAGGCGGGAACTGCAAATCACAGTCCAGCAGAACGCAAGCGTCGCCCTTTGCAGTTTCAAGTCCTGCGAAAATTGCGCTCTCCTTGCCGAAATTCCTTGAAAAATTCACGCCCACGATATGCTCGTCATTGCGTGCAAGGTTTGAGATTATATCCCATGTTCTGTCCTTTGAGCCGTCGTTTACAAAAACAAGCTCATAGTCTATACCGTTTTCGCTGAGAAGCTTTGAAACAACAGAAGCACATTTTGCAACGTTGCCCTCCTCGTTATAGCTTGGTATTATTATTGATAGCATTTTTCGTTCTCCTATTCTTTGTTGCCTTTATACACAAAACAGAACGCCATTTGTGAACATGACGTTCTTGAAATATCCTTATTTGTTTTCTCTTTCACGGCGTTTTTCATAATCTGTCCTCAGCTTGTTGAAGTTGTAAAGCATGATGAGCAGGAAAATATACACAAGTATCTTTGCTATTGCCGCAATAACGCCTGCAAGGGTGGTGACGAACTCTATTGGTATTAGCCTGTTGAGCAGGTCGCCCCCAAAGTAAATAAACGTCATAAGAGCAAGCTTGTTGAAACTGCCCTGAAGCCTTACAATGTTTGAAACGTCTTCCACAAGCTCTCTGTGGCTGTCAAGCGCCACAAGGAACATTCTCATAAGGTTCAGTGACATATAGACAGTTGCCGCCGACAGCAAAATGCTTATAACGTTCGCCGCCATTGCCGCAGGGGAGAGAAGTTTCAATAGAAGCTGACATACCACCGCAAGAGCGCACATAGCGGAAGAAGTGTAAGCAGGCTTTTTAAGATGTGCGAAAGCGTCAGTGCGTTCTTCAGCCTCAGCCGTTCCCACTGCGAAAAATAAAAAGCCTACAAGCTTTATAACGTAATTAGAAGTCCAGCCTGCGTTTAGCATGAAAAGCATGAAAAACGAGCCGACCATAAAGAAATTCATTGTTTAAGACCCTTTCGTAGCTGATTATACCTATTTATTATATCTCATTTATATACCCTTGTCAACCGAAAACGCCTTGTTTTCACCTTTTGTACACAAAGCGTCAGCCCTGTATTCCGTAGGTGACACACCCTTTGTCTTGTGGAATATCCTTGAAAAATAAAGGCTGTCATTATACCCTACCGACCTTGCCACAGCCGACACAGGAAGCTCAGTTTCTTCCAGCAAACGGCAGGCGGCGTTCACACGGAAATCAGTTATATACTGTGCAGGAGAAATCCCCTCGTATTCCATGAAAGCCCGATATAGCGTGGCACGGCTCACGCCAACGAAATCGGTGGCATTCTCGACCCCTATCCCAAGGGTGTAGTTGTGTGCGATGTAGTTTTTCGCCTTTGTGACATATCCCTTTGCGGTGCTCCCCGAACGGCTTTGACTTCCAGAGCGTTCCATAAGAATGCCCAGCGTGATGTAAAGCTGACCTGTCATTTTCACAAGATCTGAGCTTCTGTTTCCACTAAGACGATAAATGCGTTCAAGACTGTCTTTAAGCTCGCTTCCAAAGTCTGCGGAGATAACGGGACACTCTCTTGTGAAGCCTGCACGATCAAGGATAAATTCAGCGTCAGAGCCGTTGAAGCCTGCCCAGTAGTATTCCCATGGGTCGTTCTTGTCGGCAGTGTATGTTATAACAGTGTAGGGGTAAATGAGAAAAGTGTCCCCTGCGCTAAGGTGATACTCTCCCTGCGGTGTTTTGTATACGCCCTTGCCACTTATGATGTGGTGGATAAGATAATGGTCACGAACGCCGCTTCCCCAACTGTGAAGCCCCTGACATTTTTCATAGCCCACGTTGTATACTGACAGCGAAAGTGCATCCGTCTGGTCTGATTTAAAGGAATGGCGGTCTGTATTCATTCTGTGTGTTCCTTTCTGTGAGATGGTCTGTTATAGATATGATAGCATATTTTTATTCTCTTTGCAACAAAAATCCATGTGTTTGAAACAAAAATGGTATTGCAAAAACGTGAAAATATGGTATAATGTAAGTGTAAGAAAAAACCTGACATATTTGGGAGGTAAAGAATATGGCAAAAATACTCGTTACAGGCGGAGCAGGATTTATCGGAAGCCACACCTGTGTTGAGCTTCTTGAAGCAGGCTATGAAGTAGTTATAGTTGATAACTTTTCAAACTCAAAGCCGGAGGCTCTTAACAGAATAAAGAAGATAACAGGCAAGGACTTTGCTTTTTATGAGGCAGATCTTCTTGACCTTGCGGCGCTCGAAAAGATATTTGAAGAGAACAAGATAGACGCTGTTATACATTTTGCAGGTCTTAAAGCGGTTGGCGAATCTGTTCAGAAGCCTGTTGAATATTACCACAACAACATCACAGGCACTCTCATGCTTATCAAGGCAATGAGAAAATACGGCTGTAAGAAGATAGTTTTCTCATCTTCCGCAACAGTTTACGGCCCTGTAAACAAAGCTCCATATACGGAGGATATGCCTACATCAGCAACAAACCCTTATGGCTATACAAAGGTAATGATAGAGCAGATACTGAGAGATGTTTATGTTTCCGACAACGATTGGTCAGTTTCACTTCTGAGATACTTCAACCCTATCGGCGCACATAAGAGCGGTCTTATCGGCGAAGACCCTAACGGTATACCAAACAATCTGCTTCCTTACATTTGTCAGGTAGCAGTAGGAAAGCTTGAAAAGCTCGGCGTGTTTGGTGACGATTACGATACTCCTGACGGAACAGGCGTAAGAGATTATATCCACGTTGTTGACCTTGCTAAGGGTCACCTTTGCGCAGTCAAGTATGTAATGGAAAACAAGGGTGTTGAAGCCGTAAACCTCGGCACAGGAAAAGGCTCAAGCGTTTATGACGTTCTTCACAGCTTTGAAAAAGCCTGCGGAAAGAAGCTTCCATATGTAGTAAAGCCAAGACGTGCAGGCGATATCGCAACCTGCTATGCTGATACAGCAAAGGCAAAGAAGGTCTTTGGCTGGGAAGCACAATATGGTCTTGATGAAATGACAGCAGATAGCTGGAACTTCATTAAGAATAATCCTAACGGACTTTAATACGAAATATATTTAAAATATATTGTTATTGGTTTTATTATGGAGGATTATTTTGGACGACAGAACTTTTTACTTTTATACAATCGCTTTTATTTTATGTCTGCTTTTGTTATCATTAATTGTTCCATTGTATCGGAAACATAAAATTAATGACCAAATTAAAGGACTTGCAAACAATACGCTTGAAATGACGCCAAAACAATTTATGCAAATGCGTAAACAATCATTAGGTGGACGTGGAAAGCCGTCATATGCTTTGAAAAAAAATTTTGCTGGTGTTTATATACTATACAATAAAACCAAGAATAAGTATTATGTTGGGCAGGCAAAACAGATACTAAATAGGGTAAATGCTCATTTTACTGGTAAAGGCAATGGCGATGTGTATGCTGATTATAAGTATGGTGACGAGTTTACTATAAAAATGATTGCACTTGAAAATAGCGGCTATAAAACGTTAAATGAGTTGGAACGAAACACAATATCAGTATATAATGCATTTTCTAAAGGCTATAATAAAACTAGAGGAAATAAAGGGTAGAGTAATTCAACATAATAATTTTCCTAGGCAGGGACACACAAAAAAGTGTGTTCCTGCTTTTTTCACCCATACGATAATGCGACAAAAAAATCCCACTGTAAGTGATAATATATTTTCAGCGGATAAAACGAAAAAATGAAAGGAATGATAAAGCATGAATGTGGAGATAAAAAACTATCCGTCAGCCAGAACTCTTGTGGCAGAGATATGCGGCGATATCGACCACCATACAGCGAAATATTTCAGGGGAGAGATAGATAAAGCCATTAGAAGCCATAACCCTCTTACCCTTATCCTCGACTATTCTCAGGGACTTGTTATGGGCAGATACAGGATAATGTCAGAAATGGGTGGCGAGGTGATAGTGGCGTCGCCTCCTGCTTATATCCGAAAGGTCTTGCAGCTTGCAGGTATGCACAGACTCACAAAGATAGTCACGGATATTGCCCCGTATATACAAGAGAAGAAAGCAGCTCAGGAACAGAATGAAAGCCCCGATGACAAAACAAAGGAGAGTGATAAAATTGAAACGAAAACCCCTTAATGAAATGAAAGTCAGTTTTCCCAGCTATTCTGAAAATGAGCGCTTTGCTAGAGTTGCAGTCAGCGGTTTCCTTACTCAGCTTGACCCTCAGATCGACGAGCTTGCAGATGTCAAGACTGCAGTGTCAGAGGGAGTCACAAACGCCATTGTCCACGGATACCGAAACACCCTAGGGGAGATATTCATGCAAATAAGGATATTCGAGAACAGACACGTCTACATAAAAATAAGGGATAAGGGCTGCGGTATCGCTGATGTAGAGCAGGCTATGCAGCCGCTTTTCACCACTGCACCTGAGGAGGAAAGAGCAGGCCTTGGCTTTGCGGTCATGGAAAGCTTTATGGATAAAGTGAAGGTGCGCAGCAAGCTTGGAGAAGGAACTACCCTTATCCTTGAAAAAACCTTGAAAGAAAGAGTATAAAATGAGCAGCATAGTCGAGACCCCTCTTGCAGAAGAAAATCTGGGGCTTGTTCACCTGTGCGCAAACCGCTTCCGCAACCGTGGCATAGAGTATGACGACCTCTACGGTGCAGGCTGTATAGGTCTTGTAAAAGCTGCGAAAGCCTTTGACAGCGACCGTGGTGTGAAATTCTCCACCTATGCAGTGCCAGTGATATTAGGGGAGATAAAAAGGCTTTTCCGTGACGGTGGCACGATAAAAGTGTCACGGAGCATAAAAGAGCTTTCCATGCGCCTTGTAAGAGAGCGTGAGCGATTTTCCATACAGCAGGGGAGAGAACCTACAGTAAGCGAGCTTTGTGAGCTGTCAGGAGAAAGCGAAGAAGCCGTTACCCTTGCCATGAACGTCGCCCTGCCCCCTGTTAGTCTTACTGAAAGCTCAGATGAAGACGACCGCCACGGACAAATAGATATCCCTGTTGATGCTCCTGACATAGAAATTGCTGACAGGCTCTCTCTCCGCCAGGTCATAGCTTCCCTTGAAGCGGAGGATAGAAAGCTTATATACCTGAGATATTTTCAGAATAAAACTCAAATGGAAACGGCAAAACAACTTGGTATGTCGCAGGTGCAGGTGTCAAGGCGAGAAAAAAAGCTGCTCACTTTAATGCGTGAACAGCTTAAATAATATCATTACAGTGGGCGGCTTTTGGTCGCCCATTTTTTACAAATAAGACCTGAGTATCTCGATAGTTTCTTCATGTGAGCAAACAGCGTCAGAATCTATAAAGTGCTGAAAATAATCCCAGAAAGCCTGAACAAGGCTCGTTTCGCTTATCTTCAAATAAGAAAAATCAGAGAAGCAGTTGTTTCTGGCAATGATGTTAAGACTTGTGTTGTCAGAAATGTTGATACAAAGATTTTTCGACACCGCAAAATAGTCGTTCTTTATTATCCTGTAGTCTGCCATGCCGTTTTCACAAAGCGATATCATTATCTGAAGCATTATCTTGCGTTCTGCAAGAGTGGGAAAAGTATATGAATTTCTCGGAAGCTCAAAAATCTCTCCCGTCGTCATAAACTCTGCAAGACCCTTTTCACTGAACAGATTTACAAATTTGTGTTCAGAAAGAGCCTTCTTGCCCATGGTGAGCTTTGCTTTTACAAATTCCTTTGCGTCAGCTGGCAAAAGTGCATGGGCGTTGTATATATCCTCTGTAAGACAAAGCATGGTGCATGGCTGAAAATCTACGCCGATGAAATTTGCGTTGTCATCGTACCAAAAGTAAACATATTCCAGAATATTCACGGCGTGGTCGAGAAGCTTTGCACATTTTGTCTTGAACTTTTCAAACTGCCGCATATAAAATTCTACCATAGGCTTAGATCTGTATATAACTCAATCGCAATAATCGCTGTCTGTTCTGATCAGAAAATTATTCGTTATCATTATGTTTGGCATGATGTTCGTGGAGTTGAAATATGCCGACGCACCCTCATAATAATAAAAAGCCTCATATTTTTCATGCTTTTGTGCAAGGTGACATATGAACGGAAAAATATCCAGATTGTATTTTGCGGTGTTTTTTTCGTATGAGGTGTTGTCAAAGAAGAACAGATGGTTTATGGTAGACTCGCTGCCTTCTGCGGCAATGGACAGCAGATTGGTAAGAAACTCTGTTGGCTGAGCGATGACCTGAATGTCAGAACCATTATGAACATCGCTGCATATAAGCACCTGCAGGTTTTTTCTAAGCTCACGTTTGTCGGTGTAGATGGATATCTCAGGCACAGAGTCAATATCAACTTCTGTCTTGAAAGTCAGAGCGTCAGGATCTTCCATGTTGGTGTTTGCCATATCGTGTATTATCTTTGACACCTGCTTGCGGCGATTGTAGACATCTTCCCCCATCTCAGAAATGTTATAAAGCTCCATGAGCCTGCTTTTATCCTCTGTGGAAAGCATGAGCTGCAAGCTTATATTTTCTACAAAATCTACGCTTGGCACTTTCCTTTCCCCTTTGAGTATCTTATGAAGATATGTTCTGTCGATACCACATTTCGGCAAGGGCTTTTATAGTAATATCTTTTTTCTTTATGTATTCTTTGAGAAGTTCCGAAAATTGTGACATTGGCATCATATCCTTTCTGTAGAAAACAGGCATTTAAAGTATATTTAAAGTATATTTTTACATACCGATACCTATATTATATCCTATTTACGCACAATTGTCAACCTTTGATAATTTTATCTTATTAAGGCAAAAACCGTATATTTTTATAAACAGCTGCAAAAAATACAAGCGTAAAATGAAATACTTTAAAATTTGGAGGAGTTTTCATGAAAATAATATTCTATGACGCAAAGCAGTATGATATAGATTCATTTGAAAAGCAGCGAAAAAACTATCCCGATATAGAAAGCATCTACCTTGAAGCCGACTTGACGGAAGACACAGCAAGGCTTGCCGAGGGCTGTGAGGGCGTGTGTGCCTTTGTAAGCTCAACGATAACAGGCTCAGTGCTTAGACGGCTCCATGAACACGGTGTAAAGCTTCTTCTTATGCGATGTGCAGGCTATAATAATGTTGATATAAAAGCCGCCGATAAATACGGCATAACAGTGCTTAGAGTGCCTGGGTATTCTCCGGAAGCCGTGGCAGAACACGCCATGGCGCTTGCGCTTGCAGTAACAAGAAGAATACACAAGGGCTATATAAAGGTAAGAGAGAACAATTTCAGCCTGAATGGTCTTATGGGACTTGATTTTCATGGCAAGACCGCTGGTATAATAGGCACAGGCAGGATAGGTGCGGCAATGTGCAGGATATGCCACGGCTTTGGTATGCGTGTTATAGCTTATGACGTTTATCAAAACCCTGACCTTGACTTCGTGAAGTATTATCCCCTTAGCGAAGTCCTGAGAGAAAGTGACCTTATCTCGCTCCATTGCCCCCTGACAGAATCAAGCTATCATCTTATCAATACTGAAACTATCTCCCTTATGAAAGAGAATGTTGTTTTCGTAAATACCTCCCGAGGTGCGCTTGTGAATACCGAAGACCTTATAAAGGGTATCAGAAGCAGAAAATTCCACGGAGTGGGTCTTGACGTTTATGAAGAAGAAACGGAGAACGTCTTTGAAAACCGACAGGAGGATATCCTAGAAAGCTCCGTGACCGCAAGGCTTCTGTCTTTTCCTAACGTTATCGTCACATCTCATCAGGGCTTTTTCACCGAAGAAGCCCTAGCCGCCATAAGCCGCACAACGCTTGAGAATGCTTGTGCTTTTGAGCGTGGCAGGATAATAAAAGAAAATCAGGTCAAATAGACTTACGGGAACATTCACATAAGTCTGGCATGATATAAAAAAAACGGACAGTCAGTTGACTGTCCGCTTCGTATATAGCTTTGTTTATACGCTTATATTAGTAAGCGATACCCTGCCACTTCATAGCGTCAGCGACCTTCAGGAAACCTGCGATGTTAGCACCTGCAACGAGGTTGCCTTCAAGACCGTACTCCTTAGCTGCATTGTATGAGTTGTGGAAGATGTTTGTCATGATGTTCCTGAGCTTAGCGTCAACTTCCTCGAATGTCCAAGAAAGTCTCTCGCTGTTCTGTGACATCTCAAGAGCTGATGTAGCAACGCCGCCTGCGTTAGCAGCCTTAGCTGGTCCAAAGAGAACGCCTGCATTCTGGAATACAGCGATAGCCTCTGGAGTTGAAGGCATGTTAGCACCCTCAGCAACAGCAAATACACCGTTAGCTACGAGAGCCTTAGCTGACTCTTCGTTGATCTCGTTCTGTGTAGCGCATGGGAGAGCGATGTCGCACTTGATAGTCCAAATGCCGCTGCAGCCCTCGTGGTACTCAGCACCCTGTACTCTGTTTACATACTCCTTGATTCTGCCTCTCTCAACTTCCTTGATCTGCTTAACAACATCAAGGTTGATGCCGTTTGGATCGTATACATAACCGTTAGAGTCAGAAAGTGCAACTACCTTGCCGCCCATCTCTGTAGCCTTCTCTGTAGCGTAGATAGCAACGTTACCAGAACCAGAGACAACAACTGTCTTGCCTGCGAATGTTTCATTCTTCATGCACTTGATCATCTCAGCTGTGTAGTAGCAAAGACCATAACCAGTAGCCTCTGTTCTTGCAAGTGATCCGCCGTATGAAAGACCCTTACCTGTAAGAACGCCTGTGAACTCGTTTCTGATTCTCTTGTACTGACCGAACATATAGCCGATCTCTCTTGCACCTGTACCGATATCGCCTGCTGGAACGTCTGTGTCAGCACCGATGTGCTTGCAAAGCTCTGTCATAAAGCTCTGGCAGAATCTCATAACCTCTCCGTCAGACTTGCCCTTAGGATCGAAGTCTGAACCACCCTTACCGCCGCCGATAGGAAGACCTGTAAGGCTGTTCTTGAAGATCTGCTCGAAGCCGAGGAACTTGATTACTGATGCACATACTGAAGGGTGAAGTCTGATGCCGCCCTTGTATGGTCCTATAGCAGAGTTGAACTGAACTCTGAAACCTCTGTTTACCTGTACCTTGCCGTTGTCATCTACCCAAGGAACACGGAAAATGATCTGTCTTTCTGGCTCAACTATTCTGTCGATTATACCTGCCTCAACAAGGTCAGGTCTCTTTTCTACAACAGGAATGAGGCTTTCCAGTACCTCATATACTGCCTGGAGGAATTCCTTTTCGCCGGGATTTCTCTTCTCAACCTTCTCATAAACGCTTTCAAGATACGCATTGTTCAAAGCCATTATTAAAACTCCCATCTTATAAATTATAATTTGTGCACGGCTTTTTTACTCATTCCGCACATCACTTACTTATTATAGCACACTATTTTGCAATTTGCAAGTAGTAAAATGCAAAATTTCATAATTTTATTGAAATTGTATAAAAATCATAGCCTTTTTTTGAAATGTGAAGTAAAATCACGATTATAAATTCATAATTCGTGTAAAATTTCCGTGAAATGTCGACAAATCAGTGCGCTGTGGCCAAAGCTGTTCAACCCGCAAAAATGACAAAACACATTTTTATGCCGATATAACGCACAAACCCGCTGGAATATCGTCCCTGATATGAAATTTTGGTTGACGAATCCTGCAAAAAAGTGTACAATATAAAGTAATAAAGCACTTATAAACAAAGGAGCAGTACCGATGACAAAGAAAGAACGTGCACAAATGATAGTGGAAAGGCTGGAGCAGGTCTACCCCGAGGGCATATGCTCCCTTGACTATAAAAAGCCCCACGAGCTTATGATAGCAGGCAGGCTTTCTGCACAGTGTACAGACGCAAGGGTGAATATCGTCACGAAAGAACTTTTTGCAAAATATAAGACCATTGAGGATTTTGCTAACGCAGATGTTGCTGATATCGAGGAGATAATACGTCCCTGCGGTCTGTATAAAACAAAAGCTCGCTCTATCGTAGCAATGTGCAGACAGATAATGGATAACTTTGGCGGTGAGATACCTGATACCATAGAAAAGCTCACTACCCTTGCAGGCATAGGCAGAAAGACGGCAAATCTTGTTATGGGAGATGTTTTTCATAAGCCTGCGGTGGTAACGGATACCCACTGTATAAGGATATGCGGCAGACTTGGGCTTACAAAAAATAAAGAGCCTGCAAAGGTGGAAGAGGATCTGAGAAAGATACTTCCCCCTGAGAGATCCTCTGATTTCTGTCACCGTCTTGTACTGTTCGGACGTGAATACTGCAAGGCAAGGGGAGAACGCTGTAGCGAGTGTCCCCTGCTTGATATCTGCGGCAGCAGAAAATGACCGCAGGCTGTTGAAATAATAAAGCAAAAGTAGTATAATAAGGTCACAAGATGAAATGCAGAGGAGATGAGCGTTTTGATAAAGGCATGGGAGCATTTCAAGACCATTACAAGACATCGCCACGGAGTGATAAAAAACTGCTATAAGGCAGGCATTTTGTGGCAGGGTCTGAGGCATGACCTTTCAAAATATTCCCCGGAGGAGTTTCTCAAGGGCTGTAAATATTATCAAGGCACACGTTCGCCCCATGAAGCAGAGCGTGAAGAATACGGATTTTCTTACGGCTGGATGCATCACAAGGGAAGAAATAAGCATCACTTTGAATATTGGACGGATTATGACCTGCGGACTAAGTTGATGACCCCTGTGAAAATGCCCCTTAAATATGTGAAAGAAATGTTCTGCGACAGAGTTGCCGCAAGCAAGATATATATGAAAGACAAATACGACGACGGCGCACCTCTTGCGTACTTTTTAAGAGCAAAAAAGACAAGAGCCATCCACCCTGAAACATCAGACCTTTTGGAGAAGCTTCTTACAATGCTTCGTGACAAAGGCGAGGACTACACTTTCGCTTATATAAGACGTTTGAAAAAATATTAGGGGGAATTTCCGTGGGAATTTTCAAAAAGAAAACTGTCAAGCCTGTCCCTGAGGAGTGCAGGGGAATGGAGATAAAAATAATGTCAAGCACCTGTACCGGCGAGAAAACTATCGGCTTTTATAACCGCAACACTCGTGAGATAATGTATCCCGAGCTTGTGAAAAGCGACAGCGATGTTGAGGCTTTTTATGAAAAATACGGATTGAAAAAATGAATTATGTAGCATGAGAGAGTATATAAAAGAATGTAAATATTTAATGAACTTTGAAATGAAATATATGTAAGAATATTTTGTGGGTGATTTTTACAAAGTGCGAAAAATAGGCGTTTATAAAAAAATAATGATGCTGATCGAAAGTTAATTATGGCTAAATTATAAATACTATTTCCAACGTGTGAATAAGTACAAA
>OEIM01000132.1_pt1 | contig 28353 bp, 35 predicted proteins | sample 1538341 | NCBI WGS metagenome assembly OEIM01 (sample SAMN02324081, study PRJEB22366) | human gut metagenome | biome: human | place: Canada: Ontario | collected 2010-10 | reverse complement strand
GTTCCAAAACGGCTGCCGATTCCGGCGGCCATGATAAGTAATGTTGTTTTCATTTTAGTCATCCTTTCTTTCAATGCGTTCTTCAATAAACTTTGTTACAATTTTCTCATATCCTCCCGGGTCTTTTCTATAATTTTCTGAATGATCTGCCCCATGAACTATATATAACTGCTTTTCACCATTACAACTATCGTATAGTTTATAAGCCATAGATAAAGGTGCCTGCATATCTTCGTCACCGTGAATGATTAAAAGAGGAATATCGGTATGTGCTAAAGCCTTACACGCATCTGCGTCTGATAAATCAAAACTCCCCCAAATCTTTGTTCCTACATTAAGCATAGTAGGAAATAGATTTTTGGGTATGTATTTTGATATTTGCTTGTTATTATTCTGCTTTATCACGTCCAATGTAGATGTAAAACCACAGTCATCAATAATTCCATATACTGAATCAGGCAACTCCAAATCACTGCTCATCATCACAATTGATGCTCCCATTGAAACTCCCATAAGAAAAATAGGATTTTTATCTCCAAAGCGATTTTGTGCCCATTCTACCCAATCAAGACAATCATATTTTTCTAGCACTCCTAATGTTGAGAATTTCCCTTCACTATCTCCCTGTGCGCGTAAGTCACATAGTAGAAGATTCCAATTGTGTTTTTGTGTAATTCTATATATTGGCACGCCATCCAAATAACTGTGCCCCCACAATCCATGAAAAAACACAATTAAAGGCGCACCTTTTTCTCTTTCATAATAATGACCTATCAGTTTTGTATTATCAAATGCTTGCGTCGGTTTACAAAGGGATACATATAAAAACAACTAAAAATGGACTGCCAACCTACTGAATTTACCGCCCTACCGAGACACAGGGCGGTTTTTTCATGGGCAGGGAAAGGAGGTATCCCTATCTATGGGGCTTGACTGAAAACGATCAGGCCCTTTTTTCATGCCATCAAATAAGAAGGAGGTAATGCGAATGGCCGATGAAAAATCGAAAATTGTGACTGACGTAACCGGGCCGGATGCTGGCCCTGCCCCGGTACAGCCCGAGGTGGGCGGCGGCACTCCGGCACCCAAGCAAGAACAGCCCGCTCCCGAATCAGTTTCCCCGGATAAGGCCACGGCTCCCGAGCAGGCGGCAACCGCCCAGCCGGAGAAAGGTGCTGACGCTCCCAAGGAGCAGAAAGCGGCCAGCGTGTCCGTCTTTAACTTCTCTGAAATCATGGCCGAGAAGAAAGCGGCGGAAAAAGCCGCCGCCAAGCAGGAGGCAAAAACCCCGGACAAAGGAGTTCCCCCTACGCCGACCAAGGAGGACGGGCCGAAGCAGGAAAAGCCCATAGAGCAGGAACAGGCACCGAAGCGCCGGGGCCGACCGCCCAAGGCCGACAAGGACAAGGCCGCCGCTCCCGCACAGAAGGAAGCTCCCGGCAAGAAGGATAAGGCAGTACAGAAACCCGCACAGCCGGGAAAAACAGAAAAAGCCGCTTCCTCCGGCAAAGCAGAGAAAGCCCCCGAGGCACCCAAGCCCGCCAAGGGTGCGCCGGAAGTAAAGGCTCCCGTTCAGGCTGAAACGCCTGCGGCTCCCGTCGAGGCTCCCCGCCCGGCCAAGGACGAACAGATCGTCTATATCAAGCTGTCCGAACTCCACGCCTTCAAAAACCACCCCTTCCAAGTCCGCAACGACGAGGAAATGAAGGCTATGGTGTCCAGCGTCCGGGACAAGGGCGTGACCCAGCCCGCTATTGTCCGCCCCCGTGAGAACGGTGGTTATGAGATTGTGTCGGGCCACCGCCGCCAGAAAGCCAGCGAGCTTGCGGGCTTTACGGATATGCCCTGTATCGTCCGTAACCTGACAGACGAACAGGCTATCACGCAGATGGTGGAGGACAATACCAACCAGCGTGAAAATATCCTGCCGAGTGAGCGGGCCAAGGCCCTGAAAATGCAGTTGGAGGCCATCAAGCACCAAGGGGCCAGGGAGGACCCTTCGGGCCAACTTGACCCGAAGGACGCCGGACGGCGTTCCAATGAGATCGTGGCCGAGCGCAACAAGATGACTGTCAAACAGGTGCAGCGGTATATCAAGCTCAATGACCTTGTACCGGATTTGCAGAAAATGATGGATGCCGGACAGATCAAATTCACTCCGGCGGTGGAGCTGGCCTACATCAAACCCAAGAACCAGCGGTATATTGCCGTTGCCATCGAAAGCCAGCAGTCGGCCCCTTCTCTCTCGCAGGCCCAGCGCATGAGGGAGCTTGACCAGAAGGGCGTTCTGAACGGGGATGTGATTGACGGCATTATGATGGAGGATAAGAAGGAGGTAGACAAAGTGATTTTGACAGGTGCGGAACTGAGCAAATACTTCGGGAAGGAAACAACCCCGAGGGAAATGAAAGACCAAATCATCAAACTTCTGGATGACTGGAAGGGCCAGCAGAAGGAAGTTGCCAAGCCGGAAAAGAAGTCTCCCGAGGCAGAGAAGTAAAACCCACTTCGGGACAAGTTGGCCCGAGGAGGTATGCGGGTCTCTGCCCCGCGCCCCGAAGCTCAAAGGATATTAAATATTCCCCGTCGCCGGTTTTCAGGTAGCATATCCGGGAAAATCAGTCAAGGGCCACAGCCGCCGCAGGCGGTGCCAAAGGCACCCTTGACGGATTTCTCCCGGTTATGCTTTGAGGCGGCAAGCGACGGGGATATATATTCCTTTGAGCCGTCCCCCTTCCCACGGGAAGGGGCGGAGGGGTTGGGCTCCTTTCGCCTGACCATATTAAATAAGTAAGAACGGAGGGAAAAACCTTGAAACGACCTTTGGCATACATTACCGCCGCATGGTGCGGCGACCCCGACACGGATATGGAGATTGCGGCCCGCTACTGCCGGATGGCATACGAAGCGGGCTTTTCTCCTATCTGCCCCATTCTCTATCTGCCGCTGTTCATCAACGACGCTATCCCGGAGGAACACAAGAACGGGATTGATATGCGCCGGGATATGCTGCGCCGCTCCCATGTGCTTGTGGTCTGCGGCGGCGAGGTGGACGAGGATGTGAAAAATGATATTGCCGTTGCCAAGCGGCTTAATATCACGGCCACCACCCTTGACGGTATCCTGACTGTCAACCAGCAGGGCCGCCATGATGTTTGAAGCCTATGTGACCAACCTGGGGATGTACCCGGAACGGGGCGTTGAAGTCGGGGAATACCTGAAATTTCCCACTACCATTGAGGAAGTGCAGGCCCTGTTCTCCCGGATTGGCATAGACGGAAAACGCTATGAGGAATACTTCATCACCGATTATCAGAGCGATGTGCTGGGGCTGTATGACCACCTCGGAGAATACGAAAGCCTTGACGAGTTAAATTTCTTGGCGCACCTTCTGGAAGAAATGACCCCGGACGAGCTGGAAAAGCTGGAAGCAGTCATGGACGCCGGGGAGTACACAGGCAGCGTCAAGGATTTAATTAACCTGACCCAAAACCTTGACTGCTTCGAGTTTTATCCCGGAGTGAAGGACGAGGAAGAATTGGGCCGTATGTATATCTTGGAGTTTGAAGCTCTCACGGTGCCGGAGCACCTGATCGACTACATCGACTACGAGGCATATGGGCGGGATGTGCGTATCAACGAGGGCGGGCATTTTGCCCCCGGCGGCTATGTGTTCGACAATCAGAGCAAATTCATCGAGCACTATACCGGGCTGGACGATATTCCCGAGGAATACTGCATTTCCCATGTCCAAGCCCGGGACGAGAAGGAGGAAACACGCTCCATTTTGGAGACAATCAAGCAGTTCAAGGAGGCTCCGCCGGTTCCCCACAAGGACAAGACGGGGCCTTCCCATGAGGAACGGTAGACCTCGGGCCAAGTTGGCCCGAGGTTCCATTATCCGGGCGGCTCCCCGGGGCCCTCCCGGTTTCCCTAAATTGCCCGGAGGAAAGGAGGCAGTATGCAGGAATATGTAGAAGAACGGACAGTTGCCATATCCGTCAAAGCAGGCAAACTCTCGGGGCGGGCGCTGGCGGCGGCCTGCAAAAAAGTTCTGGCAGAAATGAAAAAACACCATGAGGCGGCAAAACGGCCCCACGGCAGGCAGAGCGTAAAGAAGCTGATGAACCACTACGGCACCAAAAGCGCCATGACGCTGGTGGGAGCCCCCAGGGACTTTGACCGTATTGCCAAGGAGTTCCATGTGGACTACGCTTTTCACAAGACCAGCCCCGGCCACTATCTGCTGTTCTTCAAGGCAGATCAGGCGGACGCCATCACAGCGGCCTTCTCAAAGTACACGGAAAAGGTCATGGGCCGCAGTAAGGAGCGGCCGTCTATCCTCGGCCAACTCCGGCAGTTCGTGGAACAGATAGCGGCAAGGCCCAAGCAGAAGGAACGGGCCAGAGAGGCGGTGAAGGAAGAACGGTGAGCAAGAAAATCAAGAAATATGTACTTCCATATTTCCCGTATCTCATAGCCTTTTGGTTTTTCTCCAAGTGCGGCACCGCCTACCGTATGGCGGCTGGGGCCAACCTTGGTGAAAAACTGTTCGGCATGGTCAAGACCATCGGCCCGGTGTTTCAGTCCTATGCGCCGGGGCTGGGGCTTTTCGACCTCGCCGTGGGCGGGGCTGGGGCCGTGATATTGTACTTTGTGGTGCAGTCCAAAATCAAGAAGGCCCGGAAGTTTCGCAGGGATATGGAATACGGCTCCTCCCGCTGGGGTACGGAGGCGGACATAAAGCCGTTCGTAGACCCCAAGTTTGAAAACAATATCATCTTGACCGGGGCGGAATTTCTCACCATGAACACCCGTCCAAAAAATCCGGCCAACGCCAGAAACTTAAACGCCTGTGTCATCGGTTCGTCCGGCTCGGGCAAGACGAGGTTCTGGCTCACGCCCCAGCTCCTTCAAGCCCATTCGTCCTATGTGGTGGTAGACCCCAAAGGCGGCACCCTCACCCAATGCGGTTATTTCCTGCAAAAAAAGAAGGGCTACAAGGTCAAGGTGTTCAACAGCATAGATTTTTCCAAGTCTATGCACTATAACCCGATGGCCTACATCAAGACAGAAAGCGATGTGCTGAAATTCGTCAACGCCCTGATTGCCAACACCAAGGGGGACGGCAAAGAGGGGGACGAGTTCTGGACGAAAGCGGAAACGCTTCTGTACTGCGCCCTTGTGGCCTATATCGTCTTTGAGGGGCCGGAGGAAGAACGCAACATGAATACGCTGGTTGAAATGATAAACAGTATGGAAGTACGGGAGGATGATGAAAGTTTCAAGAACGCCGTGGACTATATGTTTGACGGCCTCGCCAAGCGCAACTCCCAGCATTTCGCTGTGCGCCAGTATGCCAAATATAAGTTAGCCAGCGGCAAAACAGCCAAGTCGATTTTGATTAGCTGTGGAGCCCGGCTGGCCCCCTTTGACATAGCGGAACTGCGGGAGATTATGAGCTATGACGAGCTGGAGCTTGACAAGCTCGGGGACGAGAAAACGGCCCTGTTCTTTCTGATAAGCGATACAGACACCACCTACAACTTTATCGTGGCCCTTGCCTTTTCGCAGATGTTCAACCTTCTGTGTGAGCGGGCCGACAACAAATACGGAGGCCGCCTGCCCCATCATGTGCGGGTGCTGTGGGACGAGGCGGCCAACACCGGACAGGTGCCGGGACTGGAAAAAATCGTGGCTGTCATCCGGTCAAGAGAAGTCAGCCTGACCCTCTTTTATCAAGCCATGAGCCAGTGCAAGGCCCTGTATAAAGACAACGCCGAAACCATCATGGGCAACATGGACAGCATTGTGTTTCTGGGAGGCCGTGAAGCGTCTACCCTAAAGGACATATCGGAAAACTGGCTGGGCAAGGCCACCATCTCCATGCAGACAGACAGCCGCACAAGGGGCCAGTCGGAAAGCTACGGGCTCAACACCCAGCGACTGGGCCGGGAGCTTTTGACCACCAGCGAGATCACCACCATGCCCGGAAACAAGTGCCTGTTACAGCTTCGGGGCCTGCCCCCATTCTTTTCGCCCAAGTATGATTTGAAGCAGCACCCCAACTACCGCTACACAGCGGAATATGACAGTAAACGGAACGCCTTTCATCTGGAACGCCTGACTTTCCGGCGATTGAGACTAAAGCCCGAGGAAGAATACACGGTGTATGAGGTGGACGCCTCTGACGAGGACGCTGACATTCTCAATTATGACGATCTGGACAGCGCAGACGATTTCGTTTAACTGATAGATGGACTTCGGGCCAAGTTGGCCCGAGGTCCGTAGCCGCCTGAAAGGGCGGCTTTTTTGTTACCCACAATTCAATCTTTTTATTAAATGGAGGAAATGTATATGGAATTTTTCGCTTCTGCTGTTGACACTCTGAAGGTTCTGGTTATGGCTATCGGCTGCGGCCTCGGTGCGTGGGGTATCGTCAACCTGTTGGAAGGTTACGGCGCCGACAACCCTGCAAGCAAGAGCCAGGGCATGAAGCAGCTCATGGCTGGCGGCGGTATCGTCCTGCTGGGCATGAACCTGATCCCTCTGCTGGCAAACCTGTTCTAATCTTCCCAAAGGAGTAAGCTATGCAAAGTATCTTCGACGCTATCACGGAATGGCTCAAAGGGCTGTTGGTCGAGGGTATCATGGGAAACCTCGGCGGGCTCTTTACAGGTGTGAATGAGCAGGTCGGAGAGATTGCGGCACAGGTAGGAATGACCCCGGCGGCATGGAACGCCGGGGTCTTTTCCATGATACGGCAGCTCTCCGAAACGGTCATCCTGCCTATCGCCGGGCTGGTGCTTACCTTCGTGATGACCTATGAGCTCATTCAAATGCTGATAGACCACAACAATCTACACAACTTCGACACATGGATCTTCTTCAAGTGGATTTTTAAGACCTTCGTTGCGGTGATGATACTGTCCAACACCTTCAACATCGTTATGGCGGTGTTCGATGTGTCCCAGCAGGTCATTCAGCAATCGGCGGGCCTGATACAAGGTTCCACCGCCGTCACGCCGGATGTTCTGAACGATATGCAGACCCAGCTTGAAGCGATGGAGCTGGGGCCGCTCCTTGGTATCTTCCTGCAATCCTTCTTCGTGCAGTTCACCATGACGGCCTTAAACATCGTGATTTTTGTCATCGTCTACGGGCGTATGATTGAGATTTACCTGATGACGAGCCTTGCCCCCATACCCTTTGCCACCAGCGTGAACCGGGAGGTCGGTCACATGGGCCACAACTATTTCAAGTCCCTGTTCGCTGTCGGTTTCCAAGGGATGCTCATTATGGTGTGCGTGGCGATCTACGCCGTGCTGGTGCAGAGTATCGCCACGGACGGCGATATGATGAACGCCATCTGGACTTGCGTGGGGTACACGGTTCTTTTGTGCTTCGTGCTGTTCAAGACCGGGAGCTTGTCTAAATCCATCTTTGGAGCGCATTAAGCCACTTCGGGCCAAGTTGGCCCGAGGATGGAAAGGAGGAAACAAAAATGACGGAACAGGATAACAAGAGCCCGGTTCAGGAGGCCCTGCCGATGAAGCTGGATGTGAGTGTCCGGGCCATCGAGCCCAAGGGCAACCTGCTGGGCTTTGCCAATGTAAAATTCAACGACTGCTTTGTGGTGGAGGATTTCAAAATCCTGCAAACCGACAAGGGCCTGTATGTGGGTATGCCCAGCAAGCCGGACATGTCCAGCAAAACGGGCTACCGGGACACGGCCAAGCCCATCACCGGGGAGTTCAGAAAACAGCTCCACGGGGCGATCCTGACGGCCTACTCGGCGGAGATCGGACGCTTGCAGGCGGTGGCCGCAGCACAGGAGCGGCCTTCCATCAAAGATCAGTTGGAGGCCGGTGCCAAAGAAGCGGCCAGTGAAAAAGCTGCCCGGCCCCCGAAGGAGAAGCCGGCAAAAGGGGCGGAACGATGATGTATCAGGGGCCGAGTAAATCCCCGTGGGGCAAGGTGCAGACCTGTGACCTGCTCTGCCCCGGTGTGTTCCTTGTGAGTACCGCCAGCCACGGCGGGACGATGGTTTCAAATGAGGTGGCGGCGTTCCTCTCCCCAGCGGCCAAACGGTGCGGTTTCAAGCGGGGCGGCTACCTCTGCTTTGAGGAAGATACGCAGGAGGATGTGGTGCTGCGGGAGCTTTTGGACAAGAAGCTCTGGCAGATACCCGAGCGTATCAAGGACAAAGCCGCCTTTGAGGAAAATATCAACCTCTCCATCAGGCGGTACAACCCCGAGTATTGGCGGGCAAGGCAGTCCGGCCTTGAAGCGGCGCAGGCCGCCCGGAAGGAGGCCCCGGCCCGCCAGACAGAACGATGACCTCGGGCCAAGTTGGCCCGAAGCTCCAAGGAGGTGATTTCATTGGCCTATGTGCCAGTACCCAACGATTTGAGCCGTATCAAGACCAAGCTGGCCTTCAACCTGACGAAGCGCCAGCTTATTTGTTTTTCCATAGCGGGCGGTATCGGTATCCCATTTTACCTGTTCACCCGCTCCCATATCGGGAACAGCACGGCCCTGTTCCTGATGATTGGCCTGATGATGCCGTGTTTTCTGTTCGCCATGTTTGAGAAGGACGGCCTTCCCTTTGAGAAGGTGCTCCGCAACATTATCCGAACCAAGTTTTTACTGCCACGGGTCAGGCCCTATAAGACCGAAAATTTCTATGCTTTTTTGAACCGAAAGGAGGAAAAGCCGATTGCAGACCACCAAAGGAGCAAAGCGACCGGGCGCAGAAAGAAAGCGTCCTGACCGCAAGCCCACAAAACAGGCCAAGCCGAAAAAGGCCGGGCCGCAGACCGCCCAGCAGACCATACCCTACCGGGAGCTTTTCAAGGATGGTATCTGCCGGGTAAACGATAAGCTCTACACCAAGAGCCTTGAATACGAGGACATCAACTACCAGTTGGCGCAGGCCGATGACCAGAGCGCCATTTTTGACGGCTACTGTGCGTTCCTCAATTCCTTTGACAGCTCCCTTCCGTTCCAGCTCTCCTTCATCAACCACAGGAGCCGCCCGGAAAGCAAGTACAAAATCAATATCCCCATGAAGGATGACGAGTACAGCGAAATGCGGAGCGAGTATGTGGAAATGCTGGAGGGCCAGATTGCCAAGAGTAACAACGGCATTGTGAGAACCAAGCTGCTGACCTTTGGCGTGTCGGCGGACAGCCTTGCGATTGCAAAGCCCCGCTTGGAGCGTGTGGAGGCCGATATAATGGGCAATTTCAAAAAGCTGGGGGTACAGTCCCGCTCCCTCAATGGGCTGGAACGCTTGGAGATTTTGCACGGCCAGCTCCACCCCGGCGGCACTGAGGCCTTCCGCTTCACATGGGATATGATACCGAAAACCGGGCTGGGGACAAAGGACTTTATCGCCCCAACCAGCTTTGACTTCCGGCAAAGCCGCCTGTTCCGCATGGGCTCCACATGGGGAGCGGCGTCCTATATGCAGATCATGGCCTCCGAGCTTTCCGACAAGCTCCTTGCGGAGCTGTTGGAGGTGGACGCTGAAATGACCATCACCATGCACATTCAGACTGTCGATCAGGCCAAGGCCATCAAAACCATCAAGGGCAAGGTCAGCGACATTGACAAGATGAAGGTGGAGGAACAGAAAAAGGCCGTCCGAAGCGGCTACGATATGGACATACTTCCACCCGACCTTGTTACATTCAGTCAGGACGCCAAGAACCTGTTGAACGACTTGCAGAGCCGTAACGAGCGAATGTTCCTCCTGACCTTCCTTGTGGTGAACACCGCCGCCACCCGCCGGGAGCTGGACAACGACCTGTTCACGGTGTCGGGTATCATGCAGAAATACAACTGCATTTTGAAGCGGCTGGACTTTCAGCAGGAACAGGGCCTTATGTCCAGCCTGCCCCTCGGCTACAACGGCATTGAGATACAGCGGGGCATGACAACCAGTTCCACGGCCATCTTTGTTCCGTTTATGACGCAGGAGCTCCGCATGGACGGCGAGGCCATCTATTACGGCCTGAACGCCCTTTCCCACAATGTCATCATGGCGAACCGCAAGAAGCTGAAAAATCCCAACGGCCTGTACCTCGGCGTACCGGGAGCGGGCAAGAGTTTCGCCGGAAAGAGGGAGCTTGTCAATGTGTTCCTTGCCACCAATGACCGCATTATCATTCTTGACCCGATGGGCGAATACTCGCCGCTGGTGCGCCAGTTCGGACAGGACGGCCTTGTGGTGGAGATCGCCCCCAACAGCCCGCACCATATCAATCCGATGGATTTGGATGTAAGCATTGATGACGAGGTTTCGCCTATCAGTCTGAAATGCGATTTTATCCTTTCCCTTATGGAGCTGATCGTGGGCGGCAAGGACGGCTTACAGCCTGTGGAGCGCACCATCATCGACCGCTGCGCCCGCATGGTGTACCGGGACTTTCTCAATGACCCGTACAATACCCCTATGCCGACGCTTCAAAACCTGTATGACCTTCTGTGCCAGCAGACCGAGCCCGAGGCAAAGCGGTTGGCAACAGCCCTTGAGATCTATGTGTCCGGCTCCCTCAACATCTTCAACCACAAGACCAATGTGGATTACAGAAACGCCCGTGTGGTGTGCTTCGACTTGAAGAAGCTGGGGGCGGGCCTCCGCACGATTGCCATGCACATCATCAACGATCTGATGAACAGTCAGGTGTCCCACAACTTCGCCCGTGGTATCGCTACATGGTGCTACTATGACGAGTTCCATGTGCTGTTGCAGGACGAGCTGACTTCCAGCTACTTCGTCACCATCTGGAAAATGCTCCGTAAAAAGGGCTGCGTCCCGAGCGCCCTGACCCAGAATGTGAAAGACCTCCTTGCCAGCCGGCAGATTGAAAACATTTTTGAAAACTCCGACTTTATGGTACTTCTATCGCAGGCGCAGGGAGACAGGCAGATACTTGCCAAGCAGTTGGGTATCAGCCCGCACCAGCTTTCCTATGTGACCCACTCCAATCCCGGCGAGGGGCTGTTGTTCTTCGGAAATGTGACCATTCCGTTTGTTGACCGTTTCCCGAAGAATACCAAGCTCTACTCCATTATGACTACCCGCCCGGAGGAAAAGGAGGCGCAGAATGAGTAAGACCGCTTCGGGCCAAGTTGGCCCGAAGAACGAAAAGAACAGACCGCCCGGAAAGCGGGTCAAGCGTGGGCGGCTCCATTTTACCGAAGAAGAAGTGACCCGTCAGGCCGGGGAGCCCACCTCGGGCCAAGTTGGCTTGAAGCCAGCGAACGGCGGGAAATTCCGGCAGGACGAGGAACGGGAAAAGCCGTCCTCCCGCTTGCGTCAGGATGACGAGGCCCGCAGGGATACCGCCCATGAGGAACAGGACGCCCAAAAGGCCAGGAAGGACAAGCAGGAGAAAAAGAAGGAACGGGCCGAGGTCAAGGCCGAACACTCTGCTGTCAATCTGGAAGCCGCCAAGGAAAAGCTGGCCCAGCAGAAACCCCAGAAGCCGCCCGGCCTCCCACAGCGGGCTGCAACGGCGGCGGGGGCAGGTGTATGGGCCTACACCCACCGCAAAATACATGAGGTCGAGCATGAGAATGTGGGTGTGGAGAGCGCCCACAAGGCCGAGCTTCTGGCGGAGGCCGGAGTGCATAAGGCCACCCGCTACACCAAGCGGCGTATCCGGGAGCACCCGGCCCGACAGGTGGAGAAATGGGAACACAAGACCATGAAGGCCAATGCCAACCTCCACTATCAGCAGATGGCGCAGGAGCACCCGGAGCTTCAAAGAAGCTTCCTTTCCCGCATGGCCCAGAAATGGAAAATCAAGCGGGAATATGCCAAGCAGGCCCGGGAGGCTGCAAGACAGGGGGCCAAGGCGGCGGGAGCGGCGGCCACTACCACCGAAAAGGCGGTGGCCTATGCCGCCCGGTTCGTGCGCCGTCATAAAAGCGGAGTAATCATCATTCTGCTGTTGTTCTGCCTGTTCCTGATTTTGAACTCCGTCTTTTCCGCCCTCCCTTCGCTGGGTACTGGCATGATGAACGCCGTGGTCGGCACCTCCTACACCGCCGAGGACGAGGATATTTTAGGGGCCAACGAGGACTATACGGCCCTTGAAAACGAGCTCCGGCAGAAGATCGCCAACATTGAGCGCACCCACCCCGGCTATGACGAGTACCGCTATCAGGTGGATGAGCTGGGCCACAACCCCTATGAACTGACCTCCTACCTGATCGCCAAGCTCCGCACCTATACCCGTGAAAATGTGCAGGGTGAGCTCCGGGCCTTGTTTGAGGCGCAGTACAAGCTGACGCTGACCGAGGAAGTGGAGATACGCTACCGCACCGAAACGGACACATGGACGGACGAGGACGGAACCACCCATACGGATACCTACGAGGTGCCGTATGAGTATTACATTCTCCATGTGCGGCTCCAGAACAAGACCCTGCCCGTTGTGGTGAACTCCCTGCTGGATGCCGAGCAGAAAGAAATCTACGACATTACCTTGGAACTCAAAGGCAACAAGCCCTATCTGTGGGATGACATTTACACGGGCGGCGGTGGCAGCTATGACCCCGGAAGTGATTACACCGTACCGGGCGAAGCTCTTTCTGACCCTGCCTTTGCGGCCCTTATTACGGAGGCGGAAAAGTACCTGGGCTGGCCCTATGTGTGGGGCGGCTCCAGCCCCTCCACCTCCTTCGACTGTTCCGGCTTTGTCTGCTGGGTCTATACGGCCAGCGGCGTCCACAACCTGCCCCGCACCACGGCAACAGGGATTTTCAATCAATGCGCCTATGTATCGCCCGCTGACGCAAGGCCCGGAGATCTGATTTTCTTTACGAAAACCTATGACTGCGACGGCCCTGTTTCCCATGTGGGTATCTATGTAGGCGACGGCATGATGATCCACGCAGGCGACCCCATCAAATACGCCAGTATCAATACGAACTACTGGCAGGAGCACTTTTACGCCTTTGGGCGTTTGAACTGATTTTCCGAAAGGAGCGACGATATGACCAAACTTGAAAAAATCGACAAGGAGCTGGACAAGGCCCGGGAGAAGGCCGCCGAATGGCAGGCCAAGGTCAGGGACTTGGAGAAACAGCGTCAGGAGGAAGAAAACAGCATGATTGTTCAGGCTGTTCGCTCCCTGAAATTGACGCCCTCTGAGCTGGCTGCCTTTTTCAGCAACCCCACCATCACCACCTCGGGCCAACTTGGCCCGAAGCCCGATGAAGCAAAGGAGGATACCGAGCATGAAGAATAAGCTGTTTCGCAGGGCCGCGGTTTTGACCGCCGCCCTGTTTTCTCTTACCTGTATGAGCGTCACGGCCTACGCCCAGAGTGACGAGCCCGCAGAGGAAACCACGCCGCCCGCCGCAACGGAAACCGTTGCCAAGCCCTTCACCCCGGATGGGACGGGAACGGTGGTGGACAATGCCACCGACGAGGACGGCAAGGAGTTTTTCACCATCACCACCCCCAGCGAGAATGTCTTTTATCTGGTCATTGACCGTCAGCGCACCGAGGAAAATGTGTATTTCCTGAACGCTGTCACGGAAAAAGACCTGCTGGCCCTTGCCGAAGCCGACCCGGAACCCGAGGTCAAGGAGCCTGTCACACAGCCTGAGCCTGACCCGGAGCCTGTTGCCGAGCCGGAACCCGAACCTGAAAAAGATGCAGGCTTTCCTGTTGGCAATCTCCTGATGGTAGCGGCTGTCCTGCTGGTGGGCGGCGGAGCGGCCTATTATTTCAAGGTCTACCGTCCGAAGCATGAGGCCCCGGAGCTGGACGAGGATGATTACGACTATGACGAGAACGACCCCTACGGCGATATGGCGGTTGAGGAAGAAACGGAGGACGAGGAATGAATTTCACCAACAGCCCCTATGAAAAGATGATGAAAGAGATCCCCCGTCCGGGCCGTGGCGGCGCTGACCGCTGTGCCGGGTGCCGCTACCTGAAGGAGTGCAGAAGCCAGAAAAGCCGATGCCGCAAGCAGTTCCGTACCTCGGGCCAAGTTGGCCCGAAGTCCTGATGTGCCGGGAACTGACCCGTGACGAGCGAAAAGGTATCCGAAAACTGGTCACGGAGATGTGCGCCAACTATGACCGGGAGTATGGCTGCCTGCCGCTGGACTGTGAGTGCTATATGCTGGGGAAATGCTGGACGGGAGCCTACTGCCGCTACTTCCGGGAGGCCGTTCTTCCCCTTGACCCGGTGCTGATGGCTTCCATCTGCGAGGACGGCCCGGCCCCGGATACCCGGCTGTGCGCCGTTTGCGGGAGGCCCTTTCTCCCGGAGGGGCGGCAAGCCTACTGTTCCGACGCCTGCAAGGCCGAGGGAAATCGTAGAAGGAGCCGGGAGCGCATGAGAAAAAAGCGGCTGAAAAACGGATAGACCTGTTACGATTTGCCCGGAGAAAAAGCCCAGTATTCCGGGACTTTTTCCGCCTGCTTTCCGGGCCGGAATACCTTAATACCTTCCGGCCCGGTTTGACCGGGTATTTCGTAACATTCATGCACTTCGGGCCAACTTGGCCCGAGGCTGGAAAGGAGGAAACCACATAGAAATCAACCAAGGCTATGAGATTTTGAAGTCCGCCACCTTCGACAATGGCCGGGGCTTTGCCCTGGGCTATAACGAGGCGGCCCCGAGTCCCTTTGTCACATGGCAGTTTACCGAAACGGAGAACGGCCAGCGGGACTATTATTGGGGCCATTATCACAGCGACGGCCAGATAGCGGAAAAGGACTTCGCCAAGCGCATTGACGATTACAAAGAGCTGTTTCAGGTGCAGGAGCGCACCGGGGGCCGGAAGCCAGCGGAGTATTACCGCTACTATTCCACTCAGCGGCCCGTTGACCTTGGAACCTTCCCGAAGCCGCCCGGAAATGCGCCTGTGGAGATCATCAACTTTGACGAGCGGCGCATGGTGGAGGGCGGCACCATGCGGGCATGGGGCGAACTGACCTATTTGAAGCCCCTGACGGATAAGCAGATGGACGATTACGAGCTTCGCCCTGCGCCGGGAAATCCTGACCGTGCGGCCCGCCCCTCTATCACGGCCCAGCTCAAAGAAGCGGCCCGCAGGCCGGAGCTGCCGAAGGAACCTGATAAGACCAAACACAACAAGTCCCATGAGGACAGATAAGGAGGAACCATGAACGAGAAGGACAACTATCTGCATACTGCCGAGCTTTCCGAGGAACAGAACGACAATATGCTGGACGGTATTTTGAACAACCTGCCGCCCTCGCCGCTTCCCAAGGGGCCGGAGAAAAAGGAACTGGACAAGGTGAAGGAGCCGCCCGCCCACAAACAGAGCCGGGAACGGGAGGAACGCTGACGGCCCGGCGCAAGCGTGACAGGCACCTTCATGTAATGGTGACGGCGGACGAGCTGGCACAGATACAGGAACGCATGGCCGAGGCGGGCATTACCAACGCTGGGGCCTACATGCGAAAGATGGCCTTGAATGGCTATATCCTCCATGTAGACCTTGCCCCTGTCCGGGAGCTGGTTTCGTTACAGCGGCGGTGCGCCAACAATCTCAATCAGGTGGCCGTCCATGCCAACACCTTCGGCGTGTACCCGGAGGAGATTGCTGGGCTCCAGCGGGACTATGAAAAGCTCTGGGGGCAGGTGTCTGATGTGCTCATGGAGCTGTCTGCGCTGGTGGAAAAATGATTTGGAGGGGTGCGGCCTTAGTGGCTGCACCCCTCCTTTTCTCATTTACCATCTATATCTTCGACGAGGAAAATGTAATTCACGAAGCCCGGCCTCTCTGCAAATAGAAGATAAAACTTTTAATATTTCTTCTCTTGTGAGGTTAAACCATTCACCAAGTTCACTATCCGAAAAACAATAAAAAACATCTTGCCCCGAACCATATTTAGTGTATGCCTTTTCTGCTTCGGCTATCTTTAACCGCCTGCGGATAGAATTGAGCATATCGGCAATAGTATCAAGCTTTTCACGCCAGGAAGGATTATGAACAGCAGATTTTCCTTCCGCTTGCTTTAATATTGCACCATCTCTTGTACGCAAAACCCCTGTATTTAACGCAACAAGAGTATCCTCAATCGCCTTATCAAAATCCTCCATTCGGCCTTCCTGACTAATATCGTCCTGAAATGCTGGGCGATCAAAGCATTGAACAAAAAACTTGATAAGGTCTTTATCTTCTTCAAAAGATTGCGTTGGCAAAACCATTTCCACCTCTAAGATGGCTAATTCTTCCGCAATTTTTTTCCACCTGTGAAGAACCTCTTTTGTATAACGAGCGGTATCTGTATCTATTAGCTTTGAACAAGATTGACATAGCCATATCCCATTATCAAAAGACTTTCGTTCTTCGGTTGTCATGCTTTCGTCATATCTGGGGCCACCCTTGGCCGCAGCGCAAATATGGGAAGCTACGCCGATATTTGTAATTTTAAGAGGATCTGTATTTGCTCCACAGGTTAGTTTCCGACAGCTCGGATTGCTGCATTTTCTACCCACTCGATTTGCAAGCAATTCCTTCGTAGCCAAAGAAAAATCATCTCTGTTGTTTGCCACAGATGTCACCTCGTTTCATCGAAAGATTGTTTTTAGTATAGCACAATATGGGTAAAATTGCCATAACTTCCACTGAAACCTCGGGTCAACTTGGCCCGAGGTTTGACAGTTCATAAGTCATATTGTAAGATTATAATGTATTGGCAATACATAGAATCGGAGGAAGTAACAATGGCTAAAACACAGATGGGCCAATGTGCTCTTTGCAGACAGAATAAAGAATTACAATTGAGTCATATCGTTCCACATTTCGTTGGCCGCAGACTAATCAAAACAGCTCCCGGTAATATCCGAATCACAAACGAGCCTAATAAAGTTGCTCAAGATATTGAAAAGCATTTTTTGCTTTGTCACGATTGTGAAGAACTTTTTAGCGCGAAAGAAAGATGGTTCTCCAATGCTATTTTCAATCCATATCAAGATCACAATAAAACAGTATTTGATTATGACGAGAATCTAACCTACTTTATTATCTCTTTAAGCTGGAGAAGTTTGTATCTTGACTTAGAAGAATACGCTTGCGACCCGGAATTTAACCAAGATATACTTATGATATTATTTAGAGCCGAGCAGACAATGCGTGATTATCTTCTTGGAAAACGGCAAGATATAGATACGATAGAAAACCACATCTTCTTTTTCGACAGAATCCAATCCGTCCAAAACTTAGATGCTTCACAGCATCCGAGTATAGCGATGCACAGAAGTATCAGTTCATACACCGCTTACAACGGAAAAACATCTTTTACCGTATCTAATCTAATGGGTATTCTGGTTGTTACATTCTATTCTATGGATACTAATGAGCATTGGAGCAGCACCAAGATTGAAGTAGGGAACGGAACTATTGAAGCTAAAAATCAAGAAATGGTTAGTGTCGTAGGGCAAGAAATTCAGCATTGGATGAACCAAGCGGAAGAAGCGCAAAAAAATCTTTCTGAAATACAAAGAAAGAAAATTCAAGAAAGAATGCAGGCTCTTGGTGATGACATAAAAAAATATCCAATATTTCAAGATTGGATGGATGATGCTGCACTTAAATAAAGCCTGACGGAAAATGTAGTTTAGAGCGGTGATTGTTCACCGCTCTTTTCTCATTGTATATAGGACAAGATTTACTAACCGCCGACAACATTGTGGCCCCTGCGTCCGCATGATAAAATATAGGTAGAAAGATGATAGAAAGAGGTTAAACCTATGAGACTGATACTGAAACTGATTGCTGCGCCGTTTGTAGTGCTCCTGACTGTCCTTGTGGCCGTCCTGCTGTTCCTGTTCTCCCTGTCCTCCTTCCTCCTGACGGCGGCCTCGGTCATTATGGCGCTGGTGGGCGTGGGGCTGTTCTTCATCAGATACCCGGTGGGCGGCGTCATTTATCTGGTGGTTGCGTTCCTGCTTTCCCCATATGGCTTACAGTCGGTGGCGGGTGCTTTCATCACAGGGCTGGACAGTCTGAACCTGACTTTGCGCCAGTTCATCACAAGCTGACAGCCTCGGGCCAACTTGGCCCGAAGTAAAACAGACTGACGGCGGCTCGGTGGGGCCGCCGTTCTTTATGAAGGGAGGAATTTTCTCTGGCAACGACCACCTTACTGCAACGTCACGCCAACGAAGGAGAAAGCATATCCGAAGCTATCCGGGATTGCCTGGACTATGGAAAAAATCCCGAAAAGACGGAAAGCGGAAAATATATATCTTCCTATGAGTGCGACCCGGCCACAGTGGCCGCCGAGTTCCTTTTGGCAAAGGCCAGCTACAAGACCATGACTGGCCGGGAGCAAAAGCAAGGCGAGGATGTGCTGTGCTATCAGATCCGCCAGTCCTTCTATCCCGGAGAGATCACCCCAGAAGAAGCAAACCGGGTAAGCTATGAACTGGCTATGCGCTGGACGAAGGGCCGCCACGCCTTCATCGTCACGACCCACACGGACAAGGAGCATATTCACTCGCATATCTACTACAATTCCACGACCCTTGACTGTACCCGGAAGTTCCGCAACTTTTGGGGCTCTTCCTTTGCCCTGCGGCGGCTCTCTGACCGCCTGTGTCTGGAAAACGGATTGTCCATCGTGGAAAATCCCAAGCCCCGAAGCAAGGGCAAGTTTCGGAATTACGGGGAATGGCTGGCCGGACGGAAAAGGCCGCTGACCTATCAGGACAGGCTGCGGGCTGCCATTGATACCGCCCTTGCCAAGAGGCCCATCGACTTCCCAGAATTTCTCTCTCTGATGGAACAGGCTGGCTATGAGGTCAAGCAGCGTCGGGGAGCGGTCAGCTTCCGGGCTCCCGGTCAGGAGCGGTTTACCCGCCTGCGTTCCGATACCCTCGGAGACGGCTACGGCGAAGCGGATATACGGGCTGTCCTGTCAGGCTCCCGCCAGCGGCCCGGCCAGCCCCGTCAGAAGTTCAGCTTGGCTATTGACATTCAATCCAAGCTCCAAGGGAAAGGCCACGGCTATGAGCGGTGGGCCAAGGTGTTCAATCTCAAACAGATGGCCGCCGCCCTTGCTTACTTGCAGGACAACGGCCTGACGGACTATGAACAGTTGGAGCAGAAGGCCACGGCGGCCACGGAGCGTTTTCACAAGCTGTCCGACCAAATCAAAAGCACCGAAGCAGCCCTCCATACCAACATGGAATTGAAGGCGGCAACGGTGCAATATGCCAAGACCCGGCCTGTCTTTGAGAAGTACAAGGCCAGTAAATACAGCAAAAAGTTTCTTGCGGAGCATGAGGCGGATATTGAGCTTTACCGGGCGGCCTGCGCTGACTTCAAGCGTATTCTGGACGGCGGCAAACTCCCCAAGATAGACGCACTCAAAGAGGATGGCCGCAAGCTGGCCGAGCAGAAAAAGAAGCTCTACGCCGAGTATCGTAAGGCCAAGGCGGATATGCAGGAGGTCACAACCATCAAGGCCAACATTGACTATCTGCTGGGCTATGCGGAGCCAGACAGAAAGAAGGAACAGGAGCGTTAGGGACTGTGACGAATAAGGAGCGAAGCGACGCTACCACTTCGGGCCAAGTTGGCCCGAAGCACCGGGTTTGGGGAGGCTCCCCAACAAGCAAATTTTTGCGTTCTGGCCGCAAGGCCGGAATGTCAAAAATAGCTTCTGTGGCCACAGAAGCATTGCTTGCCATTTAGCGGCGCCCCTGAAAAGCCTGCAAAAACAAGAAAAACGAAGGCCCTCTTTACTTGACCTCCGTTTCTCTGGCTTTTTGTAATCCCTCTGCTGTGGCCTCCATGACCGTCAATTCCTTTTCATCCATTGAGTTGAGCATTCTATCAATATGCTGGCGGCAATCGCTTTCGCTATTTTGCCTGTCAGGATAAAAGAATTGGTCTACGGAAATGTCCAACAGGGTGACGATTTGGTAAAAGGTGTTCAGGCTCGGATGCTGACCCCGGTTCTCAAAATACATGATGGAACGAGGGGTGCGATCTACGAGCTGTGCAAGGTATTCCTGCGTCCAGCCTTTCGCCTCTCTCTTGCGCTTGATCTCCCGGCCTAATGCGTGGAAGTCAAGCCGTCTGGTGTCTTGGTACATTCTCATATCACCCCTATATCATTCTACATTTCAGGTGTGATTATGAGAACGAAACACAATTTTATGTTTTAGTAGTATTTTATTTCTTCCTTGGATTTGAAACATCGTTGAGGAATACCTTAATCGGATGTATAATAACACATGGAGATGAACAATAAAACGGATATAAGGAAAATCTTAATAATTTCTCATGCAATCCATTGGGAATTAAAATGCTGCATTTGCTATACTTAATCGGATACGAGTAAAAAGGAGTTGAAAATATGCCTGAAAAGATTTTGATTATAGATGACGAGCAGGATATAGCAGACTTGTTGGAAGTCTATCTAAAAAACGAAAATTACATAGTTCATAAATTTTATTGTGCAACGGATGCCATGCCCTGTATCGAAAACGGTGACATTGGTCTTGCCATTCTGGATATTATGCTCCCGGATATGAACGGTTTTTCGCTTTGCCGGCTTATCCGCGAAAAGTACACTTATCCGATCATCATGCTAACGGCCAAAATCGAGGAAACTGATAAAATCACAGGTCTGACATTGGGAGCAGATGATTATGTAACAAAACCCTTTCGCCCGCTTGAAGTAGTTGCCAGAGTAAAAGCACAGTTGAGACGTTACAAAAAATATTCACTTGGCACAACAACAGAAAAAGTTCCATCAGAGCTTTCATACAACAAATTACGCTTGAATGTGCAGACCCACGAATGTCTGTTAGACGGTGAACCTGTTTCTCTGACCCCGACAGAGTTTTCTATTCTCCATGTCCTTTTGGCAAGCGCCGGAAATGTTGTAAGCATTGAGAATTTATTTCATGCGGTTTGGAAGGATGAATACTACTCTAAAAACAGCAGCACGATTACCGTGCATATCAGGCACCTGCGCGAGAAACTGAATGATACTTCCGATACCCCCCAGTATATTAAAACGATTTGGGGGGTCGGCTACAAAATTTAAGCGAAAGGAGAACGCCATGAAAAGAAAATCAAATTGCTTGGCAACTATTCTGTTCTTAATTTATCTGGCACTCTTGGTTTGGATCATATTGTTCAAACTACAATTTTCAATCAGCGATCTGGACAAGATAAGAAGTGTGAACCTCATACCATTTCACTATGACGAGGAAATGGGAGCGGCATTTCACTTAACAGAGGTACTTGAAAATGTTTTGATTTTCATGCCTATGGGTATCTATCTTCAAATGCTACTGCCAAAAGCAAAACTATATGTGAAGATAATGATGATTGCAGGAACAAGTTTTTTGTTGGAAACCATGCAATATGTTTTAGCAATCGGACGTTCTGATATTACCGATGTACTCACAAATACGGTAGGCGGCCTTTTAGGGCTTGTTGTATATTCAATGATAGCTCGGCTGCTTGGAAATAGAGCGAAAACAAACCGCCTGTTTTCTGTTCTGGCGGTCACAGCAAGCGTTATTGTAATCGGACTGTTTGGAATTATTCTGTTTGCCAATCGGTAGGAGGTGCATTTATGTCGAATAAAGAAATAGCAACAGAAAAGCGTCTTAGAGTGCGCCTATACCTGTCATTGCTGAGTTATACCGTTGTAGGGTATGGTTTAACAATCCTGCTGAATTACATCTTTTCAAAATTTGACAACGGTATTCTGGCATGGCTCTACTGGCGAATTGATGCACTTTTTATGATCTATTTGGTGATAGGCTTTGTATGTATCTTCAAATACTATTGGAAAAAGCCGTGGGGGTATCTGGATGAAGTAATTACGGCAACCCAAACGGTCTATGAGCAGAACGATCATACAGTAACCTTGTCTGACCCGCTAAAAGAGTTAGAGAAACAGCTAAATCAAATCAAAATGTCAGTTCTGCTGAGCAAACAGGCCGCAAAACAGGCAGAGGAAAAGAAAAATGAAATTGTCATGTATCTGGCACATGATATACGCACTCCGCTGACAACAGTGATCGGATATTTGAGTTTGCTCCATGAAGCTCCGGATATGCCTGAACAGCAAAAGGAAAAGTATGTCAAGGTCGCGTTAGACAAGGCGGAGCGTCTTGAAAAGCTCATCAATGAGCTTTTTGAAATCACAAAATACAATGCACACACGGTCATTATCAAAAAAGAGAACGTGGACCTGCATTGCTTGATTGCACAGGTAATAGACGAAATATACCCGACGCTCTCTGCAAATGGCAACACGGCGGTATTTACTGCGGAGGACAACTTATCTGTGAACGCCGATCCAGAAAAACTGGCGAGAGTTTTCAGCAACCTATTACGAAACGCCGCTTCATATAGTTATCCGCAGACAGTGATCACTATATCGGCCAAACGGTTAGGGAATGATATTCAGATTGCTTTTGAAAATCGTGGAAAAACAATCCCGCAGGAGCAGCTTAACAGCATATTTGAGAAATTTAATCGGCTGGATGAAGCCCGGCTTTCAAATACAGGCGGCGCAGGACTTGGCCTTTCTATCGCAGAAGAGATCATACATTTACACGGTGGAACGATTACTGCATCCAGCCAAAATGAAACCATTGATTTTGTGATTACATTGCCTATCTCCGCTTAGGAAAATAAGAACACGATCTTAGGAATTGCTTAGGAATTTAAGTGTATGATTTTTGAGATTATAAAGCCCTTGTTCGGTACAATGATTATCGAACAAGGGCTTTTCCTTGTTCAGCTGAAGCAAAAGGAAGGAGTGTAGGTATGGAACTGAAAATAGAACATTTAAGCAAGCAGTTCAAAGACAAAACCGCAGTAAACGATGTCAGCCTGACATTGACCCCAGGTGTTTGGGGGCTTTTGGGGGCGAATGGCGCAGGAAAAACCACGCTTATGCGTATGATCGCTGATATTATGACACCAACCAGCGGAACAGTTTACTATGACGGGAAAGATATTCGAGAATTGGGAGAAGCCTATCGAAGCAAGTTTGGCTTTTTGCCGCAGGACTTTGGGTATCACCGGGATTTCACAGTGAAGGACTATTTGGAGTATATGGCTGCTCTAAAAGATATTCCGACAAGGGCAGCCACCAAAAAGATCAATCATCTGCTGGACATTCTTTCGCTCTCCGATGTGAAAAAGAAAAAAATCTCTAATCTGTCTGGTGGTATGAAGCGACGTGTTGGTATTGCACAGGCGATGTTAAATGATCCAGAGATACTTGTTATGGACGAACCGACAGCAGGACTTGACCCCGGAGAACGTGTTCGACTGCGAAACTTCATTTCCGAGTTTTCGCATGATCGGATTGTGCTGATCTCCACCCATATCGTATCTGATATAGAGTATATTTCCACGCGCAATGCGATTATGAAAGGTGGAGAAATTGTTGACGTAGGAACGACCACGGAGCTTGTCAAACAAATTGAGGGCAAGGTCTGGAATTGCACAATTCCGGCATCAAAGCTGCCGGAATGTGAAATGCGGCTACGTATTATCAATCAGCGTGGCGAGGATCACAATCAAGTTTCCATTCGTTATCTATCCGACCATTTGGAAATTGAGGGGTCTGTGACAACGGAACCACGCTTGGAAGATTTGTATCTGTGGCTATTCCCGCAAACAGACTTGGAAAAGGAGGACAGATAATATGCGACTTTTTAGACTTGAATTAAAACGTATTTTGAAATCACGGCGCACCCTGATTTTACTCATGATTGCGCTTCTGCTTTCCGCAGTTATGGCATATCTGCCTATTTCATTTGAGGGTATCAACCGACCAAATGAAGATGGGACTGTTACAGAATTGGATGGTTTGGCAGCTATCGAATACAAACGGGGTTTATACGAAGCGTCCTCCGGTGAAGTGACCCCGGATAGGATCAAGGCCGCTTTGGAAACTTATCAAAACTGTGTTCAGGAATACGGGCCGGTTGAGGAAGAGGGCTTTCCGCTGTCGGTGAATATTAAAAAAATCGTTCCGATCCGCCCTTTGCTGAAAGGTCTATCCGAAGTGTTTGCCGATCCATCAACAGGTATTGGTGCCGATTTGATGGATATTGACCCAAATGCCATCGACCAAACCTACTATGAAAAGTGTGCGGAACATTTGCGTGATGTTATGCGGAATGAGCAAAGAGAATATGAAACCGCACAGCAAAAGGCTCTTGAAAAATATTCAGAACTTGATAAGCCATTTTATCTGCACTCTGGAATTTCTAAGGATGTATTTGATTATATCGAGTTTTATATTTTGTTCCTTGCTATTCTGTGCGTGGCAATCGCAGCGCCTACTTTCGCCGGAGAATACCAAACGGGCGGTGACAGTATTCTGCGAACCACCAAGCATGGGCGTACACGATTGGCAGTCACCAAAATTTTGGCGGCATTTACGCTTTTCATTGTTACTTTCCTTGTTGGGATTACGGTACACATTCTGATTTTGAACGTAGCGTTCGGGACGGACTGCTTAAAAACATCGTTCCAAATGCTATACTCTATCATCAACCTGCCAAACATCAACTTGGGACAGTTGCAGATTATTCTTGCCGCAGCAGGTTTGCTCTCAGTATTAGCAACAGTTAGCTGTACGCTATTCCTGTCTGCAAAGTGCAAAGATACATTGACAGTTTTGCTGATTTCTATTGTAGTTCTTCTTATGCCGCTTTTTGCTTATGCAGCGATGGGTGGTGCAACATGGCTTTCTACCATACTGCCATCTGCCGGAATTGGTATGCAGAACAACTTCCTTTATCAGCTTGCGAATTTCAATTATCTGCATCTCGGTGGAATGAGTTTCTGGACACCTTATGTTATTTTGATTTCAGCAGGAATTGAAGTATTCGTGTTTATGTTCTTGGCACTTTATTCCTATTGCAAACATCAGGTGGCTTAAGAGTAGTTCAAAATAGAATTGACTTGATAATCTGCCGCACGACGGCAAAAGAAAAAAAGCCGTCGTACAGCAGAGAGATTTTCACGCGCCTATCAAACGGCGGCTTTGATTTTCAGAGCCGCCGTTTCTTTTGGCCTATCAGGAACTTTTGACGACCTTAAAAGCGACCAGCACGGCGGCCCATAGGAGGGTGTCGCCGTGTCCATCTTACTTTCTCACAATTCCCATGACCTTCACCAGCTAAAAAAAGCGTAGCTCCCCCTCCGGGACAGTCCGGCTATACAGGTACAATATATCAGTACAATGCAGATAATGTAATTTCATGCGTCCGAGCGGCTTCACGCCGTCCGGGCGTTTTTCTTTTCTCACGGGGCCGCCTCGGGCCAACTTGGCCCGAAGTCCAGCCACGGTGCCGCTCACCACCGGCCTTTGTTTCGATCACTTGTCAACACCCAACACCGAAACGGAGGTACACAATGAAAGAAATCAATTTGCGGGATTTTTACCCGTGGTATAAAGAGGATGTCATTATCGAAGTCACCGAAGAAGTTGCGGAAGAATTGCTGGCAGGTCAGCGGTACATAAAGGCCAGCCGCCGCCGTGTCTACCGCAATAAGGCGCACTTCTCGCTGGACGCCGAGGACGGTATCGAGTATTCCGCCTGCTTCTCTAACCCTTCGCCGCAGGAACTAATGGAGCGCATGGAACGGTTTGAATATCTCTGCCACGCTCTGAACAGTCTGCCAGACGCACAGGGCCAGCGGGTATTTGAACACTATCTGCTGGGCCACTCGGTCAAGGCGATTGCCGCCGCCGAGGGAGTGACGGAACAGGCCATTACCGCCGCTATCCGCCGAGGCTTGGAAAACATGAAAAAATATTTGAAAAATGTTCTGTGAGCCTGTTGTTTTTGGTCTTCCAAGTGACACGGTTAATGAGAGGAAAAAGCAATCCTCCTACAACTGAATAGCGGGCAACTTGGAGTACCCAGCAGGGAGCCAGGCAGCAGGTACGCAAAGACTTTTCCGTGAGGGAAACGAGCGATCACTACCCATGCCGCAGGTGGGGACAAGCCACCCCACGGCCACGATCTGCAACGGGCCGCAAGGGATAAGCTGGCGGCTTATCCGCTCCAACTTGCCGCACAATCCGGCGGGAGTGCTGGCGGAAAAATATCGTTGTCTTGTGACAGGCCAAACATACAGGGCCAGCACTCCCAGCTTTCTATGAAAGGGGCAAATAAAACTATGGGTGAAGAATGGAGCAACAACGCTTGCCGTGGCTATGTCATCAAAGCGATGGAAAACTGCGGCTTCCATGCAAAGGAAATCCAACAGGTATTGACCGAGCTCTATGAGGTCTTTGACTTCTGCGCTGTGGAAGAAGCGGCGGATTATTTTGAAAACTGGCAGTCCTGACCTCGGGCCAACTTGGCCCGAAGCGTAGAGAAACACAAAAGGACGGCACCGTTCTCTTGGTGCCGTCCTTTTGTGTTTCCCCACCGAGACAATGCGGGAAATATGCTGGCAGTCAACCCACTTTGAAAAGGAGGCTTCTATGGTGCAATCCGTTACTTATCAGAGCGAAACCAAGACCGTCCCTTTTCAGGGGAAAACCATTGTGCTGGAGAGTCTTACGCCGGTACTTTCCCCCAAGGAAAAGGAGAAACGGAAAAAAGAGATTGAACGCTGTTTGTATGAGGTATTCAGCAAATACCAGGTGGCCGGGGTCAAACGGCACTAACGCTCCACAACATTGTTGTCTGGGGCTATCAATGGTATAATATACTTGTAGGTTGGTAGCTCCATTCCCACAGGAAAGGAGCCCAACATGAATATTAGAGAAGATGTAATTTATGCAAGACAGTCGGTAGACCGCAAGGACAGTATCAGCATTGAGAGCCAGATTGATTTCTGCAAGTATGAGTTGAAAGGAGGCAGTTGCCGGATTTTCAAAGACAAGGGCTATTCGGGAAAAAACACCGACAGGCCCGAGTTTCAAAAGCTCCTTGGCGAGATACGCAAAGGCAAGGTGCGCCGGGTAGTTGTCTATAAGCTGGATAGAATAAGCCGCTCCATTCTGGACTTCGCAAATATGATGGAGTTGTTTCAGGAATACGATGTGGAATTTGTTTCCTCCACGGAGAAGTTCGACACCTCGACCCCAATGGGCCGGGCCATGCTGAATATCTGTATCGTGTTCGCCCAGCTTGAACGGGAGACTATCCAGAAGCGTGTCACAGACGCTTACTACTCCCGGTGCCTGAAAGGCTTTCACATGAGCGGCCAAGCCCCCTATGGCTTTGAATTGGAGCCTACGGTGGTAGAGGGTATCCGCACAAAGATGATGGCGGCTGACCCCGTGGCCGCTAACCATGTGCGGCTGATGTTTGAAATGTATGCCGAGGCGGAAACCTCCTTTGGAGACATTACCCGGTATTTTGAGGAACAGGGTATCAAGATTTATGGGAAGTCATTGACACGCCCCTTCTTATCCCAGCTACTCCGAAACCCGGTCTATGCACAGGCCGATTTGGAAATGTACGAGTTCTTCAAAAGCCAGGGTGCGGTGGTAGTCAATGACGCCGCCGACTTCGCCGGGACAAATGGCTGCTATCTCTATCAGGGCCGGGATGTGAAGGAGGACAAGGACAAAAGCTTGAAAGACCAGATACTTGTGATTGCTCCCCATGAGGGCTTTGTACCCTCTGACATTTGGTTACGGTGCCGCAAGAAGCTGATGACAAACATCACCTTCCAGAACGGGCGCAAGGCCCGGAACACTTGGCTGGCCGGGAAAATCAAATGCGGGAAATGCGGGTACGCTCTCAAAACGACCCATAACCCCTCCGGCTATGAATACCTGCGCTGTTCCAAGCGGGCCGACCACAAGGGCTGTCCGGGGTGCGGCACACTCCGCAAGAATGAATTTGAACAGTTCATTTTCACAGCTATGGGAGAAAAGTTCCGGGAGTTCAAGCTACTACGGGGCGGCGAAGAAAAGGTCAACCCGAAGATTACCGCCTATCAGGTGGAGCTTGCACAGGTCGAATCCGAGATTGAAAAGCTACTTGATACGCTGACCGGGGCCAACGCCACCTTGCTTGCCTACGCCAACAAGAAAATCGAGGATTTGGACAACCGCCGAAAAACGCTCTCCAAGGCGATTGCAGACCTGTCCGTTGAAACGCTGTCCTCCCAGCAGATTGAATTGCTGTCCGGGTATCTGGACGATTGGGAGAACATCAGCTTTGAGGACAAAAGAAAAGCCGCTGACGGCCTGATTTCATCAATCAGCGCAACCAGCGACTATGTAAAGATAGAGTGGAAAATATGACCTATTTTCCACTCCGTCAAACCACTTGTTTCTTTATATCGCTTGTAGCCCCTTGTAAACCGTTGCTTGTAT
>OEIM01000049.1_pt1 | contig 40712 bp, 60 predicted proteins | sample 1538341 | NCBI WGS metagenome assembly OEIM01 (sample SAMN02324081, study PRJEB22366) | human gut metagenome | biome: human | place: Canada: Ontario | collected 2010-10 | reverse complement strand
ATCATGGTTAAGCTCTACAACCACGGAAGCAAGCCCTACAAGGTCTGTAGGGGCGATAAGATCTCGCAGCTTGTTATACTGCCCTGCATCCTTCCGGAGCTGGAAGTGGTCAGCTCACTCGAGAAGACGGAACGCGGGGACAATGGGTTCGGGAGTTCGGGGAGATGATGGGGAGATATTACAAATACAGCGTGACACTTGACGAGCTTGTCGGAAGAGCATAAAGCAAAAGCTGCACCCGTTTTGGATGCAGCTTTTGCTTTTCAAGGGAGGTCAGACCGCCACAGCAAGGGTTTTATAATCGAAGGTATGACAGGCGGCGGTGATCTCGGTTCGGCTTTCGTCGCGCCACCAGAAACGCCAGCCGCTCGGGTGCTCGAAGATGTCCTGCGCGAAAGCCTGCAAATCAATGTCCCCACGGTAGAAGTCATAAGCGGCATCGGCGGCGTAATCGTCCGTATAGCGGCCATCGGTGCGGCCTGCGACAATCTGCCCGGCGCGGATGGCCTTCGCGACCGTCGACGCGTTCAGACGCTCCCCAAGCTTAACCGGCTTGACTGCGGAAAAGGGGCTGAACGTCCGGTTGCTCGGCTGCGCGCCTGTCTCAAAGGTCAGGCCGTCGACTCCGTGCAAAGGTTTTTCGGCTCTGAGCCACGCGACCAGCTCACAGAGTGTGTCACATTCCGGCGCGGCCATCTCGACATATTCGGTCAGGCAAAGGCGGTCAGCGTCCATCTTCCACGGGCTGACTGAGAACAGCCAGCGCGTGCAGGTCTTGCCGGTCTTCATGCCGTTTGTCAGGTCGATGATGACAAGGCTGCTGCGGTAGGGGTGCGCGCAGATGTTCAGATCTTCAAAATAGAGATCGTCATACTGGTTCATCAGGTCGATGATGCGGAAGGTTTCAGATGTGTTGATGATTTTCATGGTGTGTTCCTCCTCGGCGGTGCCGTTTTCGTTTCGTTCTGATGGCTCAATCATACACGTTAACGGTTACATCGTCAAGTGGCAGGTTGCACAAAAGTTAACGGTTATTTCTGGTGAAATTTATACGTTGACGGTTAAGCGGCGCAAGTGGTATAATTGCACGGAAACGAGGTGGCACGATGGCAGTCAGCGACGCACACAAGAGAGCCTCGGCGAAATGGAACGCCAGCCGGGACAATATTATGATTCGCCCGGAGAAGGAAGAGGGGCAGAAGATCAGAGACGCAGCCGCCAAAGCTGGGCAGAGCGTTCAGGCGTTCATATTGGACGCGGTAAGAATGAGAATGGAGGATAAGACATGTTAGACGAAAAGGATTTGCAAGCGCAGTTCGATGCCATCAAAAAACGGCTTGCTTAACCTCCAACAGAATAGACAATAGCCCCGTACAAGGTCATCTTGTGCGGGGTATTTCTTTACCTGATCGATAGCATTATTTGCAATGTACTGGCATTATTGTTTGCATAAAATGCGCAGCATCTGACAATGCCAGATGCTTGCACTTATTCGGTGCAAAAGCAGGCTGAGATAAAGGATGGTAAATACAGGAGAATCTTGTCAAGCCCCTGCGCCCACTATTTTTTAAATTTTTTTCAAATCACGGTTTTTCCTGCATTTCCAACACTTTTTTGCCCGAAAAAATAAATATTTTTGGGAAGTTATAAATGGCTTTTTATTTATGGTCAAAAAATCTGTGGTATATATACATCTGGGGAGATTCAAACGGGAAATTCGGAAACAAAGTTTCCGATTTCCCTTATTGAATCTCCATGTACAGCGCATTTTCAGCGCACTGCGTTTTAACTCAAAATGTTCGGGGAGGAGGGCTTATATGGCTGGGAAACCGATATTCCCGCTGTCTTACAAGCAGGTAGTGGCAGCAATCAACGATTACAAACACAAGGTCGAAACAGGGGAATACCCGAAGGCGGATTGGTGGCATTTCTGCGGCACAATCGGCATGGATGCCGAGAGCGTGTCAAAAGCGATTAAAAGTCCTCCGGCGAATAAAATGGACGTGGCGCGAGAGCTAAAAAAGTTTGCCACCTGGATTCGCGGGCAGTACAACACAGCGCCCGGCTGGTCCGGCCCGAACTCGTCCAAGAGCATCTTTGCCAACAAGCAGGACTTCGACGGATGCAAGATGGTTGATAAGCAGGACGAAGGCAAAGGCACCGGAGAACTGACGATCAATATTGAGTTCGGCGGGTCCAAAACGGCTTTCAAGTAGTCAACGCCACCAAATATCTATTTTGTTGCGTTCATATTTCGCAAATAGTTAAGGATACTCCAAGATTTATGTAGTTCGCGCAACTATTCGCTTATAAGTAGACATAAATATATTACAGTCAACTATCTTTCGGCATAATGCCGGAGAGCTGGGGCGCTGCTGGTGCGTGTGCGCGTGCTGCCAATAAGCTCCCTGCTGCGGAGCCAATAAGCCCCCGCGCGTTTTTTTCTGAGGGCGTGCGCACGGGAAGGCGCTTCCGGGTATGCCCCCCCGCGAACGATCTGGCAATGGGAGGGGGTAGCGGAAAAACAGGGGGCGAGGTCTCTAGTATGTATAGTTATATCCAGCTCCCCCATGTATTCGCTTCCAGAGCTTTTCCCACTGATTCCCAGATGGGGTAGCAGAAAAACACGTACCCCATTGATTGAAACCAGATCTGAAATTTTCCAAAAACTCCCGCGTTGACCTTGGCGGCAGCCATGTTTCAATCCTCCTTACTTTGGCGTCCCGGAGCAATCCGGGCGTCAAGGTGAGCGCGGGCGGAGGGTGCTATGGCAAGAAAACAAACGGCAAAGGGCGGAGCGATCACGCTGAATCTTGGCTGCCCGAACAGTGAGCCACAGAGGCGGTTTTTTGAAAGCCGGGTGAAGTACACCTGTTACGGCGGCGCCAGAGGCGGCGGAAAGTCGTGGTGCACGCAGAGAAAGCCCGTGGGCGGGTGCATTGAGTATCCGGGGCTTCGGATTCTGGTTATCAGGCGGAGATATGAAGATCTGGAAAACTCCGTCATAGACCCGATTCTGAAATTGATTCCGGACAGTCTTGCTACATACAACGTGCAAAAGCATCTTCTGACGTTTGTGAATGGGTCCAGCATCAAATTCGGCAACATGGACGGGTACGGCTCGGCGGTTACGGGCAAGTATCAGGGTCAGGAATACGACTGGATTTTCATTGAAGAGGCGACGCAGTTCACCGAACAGGAATTTCGCGGTATCGCGGCATGCTGCCGTGGTGCAACGCCTTTCCCGAAACGGGTGTATCTGACATGTAACCCCGGCGGCGTCGGGCACCAGTGGGTGAAGAGAATCTTTGTCACAAGGGATTTTCTGCCGGAAGAGAATCCGGACGATTATCTGTTTCTGAAAGCGACGGTCGAGGATAACATCGATCTGCTGAAAGGATCTCCGGATTATGTAAACGCATTGAATCTGCTGCCGGAGGATGTCAGAAGGGCACACCGGTTTGGTGACTGGGATGCACTGTCCGGCGGATTCTTCCCGGAGTTCACGATCAAGACGCACGTCATTCAGCCGTTTGCGATTCCGTCCGGCTGGGCGAAGTATCGGGCGTTTGACTACGGTCTGGATATGTTCGCGTGTTTGTGGATTGCAGTTGATTATAACGGCAGGGCGTATCTGTACCGGGAGTATAACGAATCGAGGCTGATTGTTTCGCAGGCGGCGAATGCAGCGATTGTGTCAACGCCGCCGGGCGAACGAGTGGAGTATACGATTGCGCCGCCGGATATGTGGTCGACCTTAAAGGACACCGGCAAGACAATGGCACAGCTGTTCGCAGAAAGCGGACTTCCGGTTGTCAAGGCGAACAATTCCCGTGTGGCGGGCTGGATGGCAGTCAAGGAACTGTTAAAGCCCATGGCAGATGGAAAGCCGGGACTTCTGGTTTTCAACACCTGCAAGGGGATTATCGACGATCTGATGGCGATTCAGCACGACGACAAGAACCCGTCGGACTGTGCCAAAGAACCGCACGATATTACCCACGCACCGGATGCGCTGCGATATTACGCGCAGCTCCGGACCTTAAAGCCGGAGCAGGCTCCCGCCGTAGACGAAGAGGAGCATGAAGAAACCTACAGCGATTACATGACCGGAGGAGAGGCTGACAGCAGCTATTTGAACTTTTAGGAGGATGTTATGACAACGCCAGACTGGGTATTTTCCAGAGCCATTCATTTGATGGACGAGCAGAACGAGTCGAGCGGCGCAACGTCGACGCAGGACACGCAGGAATACCGGCTTCGGACGCTCAGCATTCTGAACGTTCTGCGGCATGAGTTATTTCCATATTCCGATACATTCCAGACTGGAGAGGACGGAAAGAGGGCGATCTGCCCGGAGCTGAAAGACTTCTCCGACGAGATCGGGCTTGACGATGTGATTGCGCAGGGAATCATGCCCTACGGGCTGGCGGCGCACCTTCTTCTGGGGGAGAACGACTCGATGGCGAGTTTTTTCAACGAGCGTTATTCCGAATTGGTTGCGACGCTCGCGGCGAAGAAACCCTCCGTATGGGAGGAAATTACCCCGTATTACGGTTTTTAGACAACGGGCTACCAGACCCGTGAATACGCCCTACCAGAGGCGAAAACAGGAGGAAGAAAATGAACGAGTTTATGGATGAAGAATTCGGAGTTGATCTGAGCGATATTGTTTCCGAAGACGACGGCAACCAGACCGAAGAGGAAACGAGCGAAGAAGTAGCCGAAGAATCTGAAACCACGCAGGAGCCGGAGGACACAGAACCGGAAGAACAGGAGAAACCTGATGAAAAGCCGGAAGAGGCTGCGCAGGAAGAACTGTTCGACCTCAAGTTCAACAAGGAAATCCGGCAGGTAAACCGCCAGCAGGTCACGGAGCTTGCACAGAAGGGCTTGAACCATGACCGCATTTTGGAGCAGAGAGACCACCTGCAACAGGAAAATGCCGAGCTTTTGAAGTTCAAGCAGGACAACGAGGCGATCATCAGTCTGCTGGACGCAGCAGCGCAGAAATCCGGAACGGACAGAAACACATTTTTGCAGTCTGTGCGGGAGAACGCCTACGTTTCGCAGGGATTGAGCCGGGACGCAGCCCACGAGCGCGTTCTTCGGGAAGACGCAGAACAGCGGCTTTCCAGAACGGAGCGGCTCGAGGAAGAGCGGAGCCGGAATCAACAGTCTCAGCAGGAGCAGGAACAGGCACGGCAGCAGGACATCGAGCGGTTCTTGAAGCTCTACAAGGACGTCGACCCCGGTCAGATTCCAAAGGAAGTCTGGGACGACGTCAGAAACGGGGAGACTTTGGTCTCCGCCTACGGTCGGTATGAAAACCGGCAGCTCGCAGAAAACAACAGAAAGCTTCAGGAGAGCATCAACGCCATGAAGCAAAACGAGAAAAACAAGCAGAAAAGTATCGGTTCCGCGAAAACAGAAGGAAAGGAGACGGCGAAGGACCCGTTCCTTGAATACCTGTTGAGCGACGATTGACAGGAGGTAAAAAATGTCGAAAACCATCAATCTTGCGGAAAAGTATTCCGACAAGGTACAGGAAAGATTTTATCAGGATTCTCTGACGCAGAGTTCCTTCTCGAAGGACCTCGACATGGAATTTGTCGGTGTCAGAACCGTCAAGGTCTATGACCCTGACGTCGCGCCGCTGAACGATTATACCCGCTCTGGCTCGAACCGCTACGGCACGCCGCAGGAACTGACGGATAACATCTATGAGTTCCAGATGAAGCAGGACAAGGCGTTCACCTACACCATCGACAAAGGCAACGCAAAAGAGCAGTTCAACATCAAGACTGCTGCAACGACGCTCAAGCGACAGATGCGTCTTGTCGTGACCCCGTTCATCGATAAGTACCGCTTTAATCTCTGGGCAACGAAGGCTGGTCTTCACACGGCACTGAGCGCTGCGCCGGCGAAGTCCACGATTGCAGGTATGATCATGGATGCCACCTGCGCACTCGACGACAAGTTTGTCCCGCAGGAAGGAAGAACGCTGTACATCCGAAACGATATGTACAAGCATCTCAAGCTCTGCGACGAATATGTCAAGCTTGAGGGCATCGGCACGAAGGCACTTGTCAAGGGCGTTGTGGGCGAGTTTGACGGCATGCCCGTCAAAAAGGTCCCGTCCAGCTATCTCCCGGCAGATGTGTACTTCATGATCGTCTTCAAGAATGCGGCGATTTCCCCGATGAAGCTGAACGATTACAAGATTCACACCGACCCGCCCGGCATCTCCGGCGATCTGGTTGAAGGTCGCGTCATGTTTGACGCTTTCGTGAAGCCCACGAAGGCAGACGGCATCTACGTCGCCTGCAAGACGGGGACTGTAGCGGCAGACCCGACAATCGTCATTGCGTCGAACAGCGCGACGATTACTTCGGAGACTACCGACGCGGTGATTCTCTACACCACCGACGGCAGCGACCCGCGTTTCAGCGATACCGCGAAGACGTACTCGGCATCCAGCAAGCCGACGCTTGCTTCTGGCGAGACCATCCGTGCGGCAGCGACGAAGACCGGCATGTACTGGTCCGGCGTGGCAGAGGGCACGAACTGAGTATAAGGGCAGCGCAAGCTGCCCTTTTCCCAAATTGGAGGAAGTATGGCAAAAATCGTAACTTCGGATGTCGCGAAGGTTTTACAGATTCAGAAGTTTCTTGGACTCAATGAATCAAAGGACGGCGACACGCAGCTGAAGGTCGGCGAGGCGTCCAGAATGGAAAACTGGCAGATTACGCCGCAACACCATTTGAAAGTGCGCCCCGGCATGCAGGCAATCGAGACCTTCCAGGGGGCTGTGCGCGGGCTGTGGCACGGCTTTGTTGCAGGGGAAGAAATTACACTTTGCGCGGCGGATGGCGGCGTGTGGAAGATTTCCGAAGGCAAGACAAAGCTTGGGAACATTACTGACGCGCCGACAACGTTTTTTGGGTTCAACAACAAGGTTTATATGCTCAACGGGCATGAGTATCTGTCGTGGGACGGCACGGGAAGCGTACAGACCGTAGAAGGGTATATTCCGCTGGTAGTGACGGCGGCATCTCCAAAGGGCGGCGGCACGACGCTGGAGAATGTGAACCGGCTGACTGGAAAGAAGCGCGTCCGGTTTTCAGCGGATGGAGAGTCTACAAAGTATGTCCTGCCGGAAGGCGAGCTTCTGAGCATTGACCAGATCTATGTGGACGGCGCACTTATGCAGAGCGCGCAGGTCACGAAGGACACGACCGGCGGCACGGTAACGTTCTCGAGCGCGCCGCAGACAGGGAACAACAATGTCGAAATTTATTATACCGCGCCAAACGAGCTTCGCTCGCAGGTCACAAAGATGCGGTATTGGGAATTTTTCAACGGCGCGAACGATACCAGAGTGTTTCTCTACGGAGACGGCACGGCAAAGGCACTGTATTGCGGCATTACGGAAGCGGGCATTGCTTCGGCAGAGTATTTCCCGGACCTCTATGAAATGCTGGTTGGCGATGAAAACACGCCGATTACGGCAATGGTCAAGCACTATGACAGACTGCTGACCTTCAAGCCGGGCAGCGTCTATGCCACGGAGTATTCCGCAACGACGCTGGCAGACGGCGTGGTCACGGCTGGATTTTATACGATTCCACTGAACCGGGAGATCGGCAACGAGGCGCCGGGGCAGGTCCGACTGGTCTACAACTTCCCGCGCTCGATGTACGCAAATGCACTGTATGACTGGAAGATGACGTCTTCCACGGTCCGAGACGAGAGAAACGCAAAGCTTGTCTCCGAAAAGGTGCGCAGCACCTTGCAGAGCGCAGACCCGGAAAAGGTATTTATTTTTGATGACGACAGCAAACAGGAATATTACGTGTTCCTGAACGATACGGCAGGCACGGCACTGGTTCACCGGTATATAGAAGACGTCTGGTATAAATACACGAACCTCAAGGTTGTGTGCGGATGCAGAGACGGCAACGATGTGTACTTCGGGACCTCGGACGGAAAGCTGGTTTTGTTTGACGAGCTGGTCCACAACGATCTCGGGCAGGAAATCAACTGTATCTGGGAAAGCGGAAACATGGACTTCGGCTCGGACTACCAGAGAAAACACAGCTCTGTCATTTGGGTCAGTCTGAAACCGGCGGCTGGCGCGATATGCACGGTCTCGGCAAGGTCGGACCGGAAGAGCGAATACGCAGAGAAGACGGTAAAGGCTCCGGTCCTGAAATTTTCTTCGGTGGATTTCAACCATTTCACATTCAACACGAACACAAGCCCGCATATGCAAAGGGTCAAGCTCAAGGTGAAGAAGTTTGTCTATTATAAACTTCTGATTGATACCGTTTCGATTGCAAACGACGTGACGGTTCTGGGCGTTGATATGCGGGTGCGGTTCACCGGATATGTAAAGTGAGGCTTCTATGGAACTTATGATGTGTGTGCTGCTGGGCATTCTCAGCATGTTCATTCTGCTGCATGGCTCGGTGCTGCTGCTGATTGCGGCGGTTGTATGGAAAAGACGCCATAAGCAGGAAACGTCGGAACCGGAGAAAACAGACGAGGAACGGCGGGCAGAGGAGGAAATGAAACTGTTCAACGAAGGCGTTGCGAACATTCTTTCCTATGGGACCCCGAAGGAGAGAGATAGATGAAAAAACCGACACCGGAACTGGTTTACAAGCGATATGACAAGGGCGTGTCATTCAATACGCAGATCAATTTATACGACACGGTCAAGGAAAATGAGAACTTCTTCATTGGAAAGCAGTGGGAGGGCGTGGAGTCAAACGGTCTTCCGACGCCGGTCTTCAATTTCCTGAAACGTGTGACGCTGTTCCAGATTGCAACCATCAGCTCGAACAACCTTTCGATGCAGGCAACGCCGCTGAACTCCACGTCGAGATATGAGCTGGGCGATCTGGAGCAGGTGACGGACGTTCTGAACAAGCAGTTCGCAGAGCTTTTTGAACGCAACAAAATTGTGACGAAGGTCCGCGAGTTCATGCGAAATGCTGCGGTAGACGGAGACGGCGCGACGTATTCCTGGTTCGACCCGGACATGGAGACCGGTCAGGAGGCGAAGGGCGGCATTGTCACGGAGATCATTGAGAACACCAGAATTATCTTCGGCAATCCGAACGAGCGAAACGTGCAGGAGCAGCCGTATGTGATTATTCCCATGCGCAAGCAGGTGGAGTATGTGAAGAATCTGGCAGAAAAGAACGGCGTCCGAAAGGACGATATTGATTCCATCAAGGCAGACTCCGAGGCATACGACAACAAAATGGACGCGCTGACCGACGACCGGGTATCCATGTATGTGTATCTCTATAGGGATTTCGATACAGGGACCATCCACAGCTACAAGTGTACGCAGAACGTGGAGCTGGAAGCGGGCAAGGACACGGAACTGAAATTTTATCCCATTACGTGGATGAACTGGGATTATATTCAGGACTGCTATCACGGGCAGGCGCTGATTTCGCAGCTGCTGCCGAACCAGAAGTTTGTGAATAAGGCGTTCGCAATGGCGATGATCTCACTCATGACGACGGCGTACCCGAAGATTGTCTACGACAAAACCAGAATCCCCAAATGGGACTCTCGCGTCGGCGCGGCAATCGGCGTCAACGGCGGGGACATGAACTCTATTGCGAAGATCATTGACCCGGCGCAGATCAGCCCGCAGATCGGGCAGTTCATTGACCTTGCCGTCAACTACACGCAGAACTTTATGGGCGCAAGTGACGCGGCTTTGGGCGATACCAGACCGGATAACACGTCGGCAATTATCGCGCTGCAGAGGGCTTCCAATGCGCCATTGGAGCTTGTGAAGCTCAACATGTATGAATCCATTGAAGATCTCGGCAGGATTTATCTTGACATGATGCGCGTGTATTACGGCACACGGTATGTGCAGGTAAAGTTCCTTTCCAAACAGGAGATGAACAATCAGCCGCTTGGTATGAGCCTGCAAAACGAGGAATTTAACAAGCCGTTTGATTTCTCGATTCTCAATGAGATTCCGATGAGTCTTAAACTGGACGTGGGCGCGTCTTCTTATTGGAGCGAGATCACGACGGTGCAGACGCTCGACAACCTTCTGATGCAGGGGAAAATAGAGCTGGTTGACTACCTGGAGCGTATCCCGGAAGGATATGTTTCCAAAAAGCAGGAGCTGATTGATAAATTGAAGGGCATGCAGGCGCAGATGGTGGGGCAGCAGTCCGCCTCCCCGGTCATGGGGCAGGGACCGGAGGTTCCGGTTGAAGGCGGCAGCGGATATGGGCAGCTCCAGCGGGCGCTTAACAAAACGGGGGTGACTTGATGGCGTTACCGGCATTTGAGACAAACTTAAACATCATTCAGCAGCTGGACGACGAGCCGAACGACGTCGGCGGACTGACTGCGGCAGAACTCAAGGCAAAGTTTGACGAGGCGGGTCTTACGATTCAGACATGGATTAACGAGACGCTGCTCCCGGCGATGATTGCGGCGAACCTCGCGTTTGCAAAGACAACGGATATCCCAGCTGATACGGTTCAGGCGGCGATTGAGAATGTGCAGGAGCAGGTCAAGAACATGGCGATCGGCGCGGTCCCGAACGGAAGTGTCAACTATCTGAAGCTGGCTTCTGACGTTACGACGCTGCTTACGAACCTGCAAACTGCTCTTTCTGCCGCGCAGGTTAAGATTGAAACACTTGAAAATCGGCCGGTCGTCATCGACCCGGCGACGCAGACGGCAAACGGGCTGATGAGCAGCACGGACAAGAAAAAGCTAGACGGCATCGCGTCGGGCGCGACGAAGGTCTTTGTGAACAGCGAGCTTTCCGAGACGAGCCAGGACGCAATTATGAATAAGGTCGTGTATGCGGCGGTGCAGGCGCTGACGGAGGCGCTGAACGGCAAATCACCCACTGTTCACACGCACGTCATGGCAAACATTACGGACCTGAGCATCGACGCGGCCCCGGCGCAAAACAGCGGCAACCCTGTTTCGTCCGGCGGCGTGTTTTCGGCGCTTCAGAATTTCAAGACGGCGACGCAGTACACCGGCACGCTGCTTGCCTCGGGCTGGTCTGAGGACTCGCACGGCTACCAGGCGCAGACAATCACGATCACGGGGCTGAAAGCCTCCTACGACGTAGACCCCGAGTGGGATGTGGCGCTTTCGGGCACGGACCCGGACGCGGACGAGGCGCTTCTGGAAGGTTTCGCGCTTATCCACAACTATAAAACGGGCGCGAACAGCCTGACCGCACAGTGCATCGGCAAAGCGCCGACGGTGAATGTCCCCGTGAAGGTGGTGGTGTTCGGATGAGCGGAAGAAGTCCAAGATGGTTTACGGGGATTCAATATCCGTATGAGGCAAATTTTGCGGACAACACATGGGAACAGATCATTGCGGCCTGCCAGAAAAAGCGTATTCCGTCCACCTGGAAGGTCGCCGATCAAAAGGCGATGACGATCAATGGAACAGATTATCTCATCGACATCATCGGTTTTGACCATGACGAATACACCGACGGCTCCGGCAAAGCGCCCATTACGTTTCAGATGCATGACTGCTACGTGGACAAGAAAGACATGAACAGCTCCAACACCAATGTCGGCGGCTGGGAGAGCTGTTCCATGCGAACGACGCACCTGCCAGCTATTCTGGCGCTGATGCCAACGGAGGTACAGAACGGCATACGGGAGGTAAATAAGCTGACCTCGGAGGGAAACAAGAGCAGCGCCATTACCACAACGGCGGACAAGCTGTTTCTGCTGAGCGAGATCGAGATTTTCGGCAGCGTCAGAGATTCCAAGAGCGGCGAGGGTACGCATTACGACTACTACAAGGCGGTCGACAGCAAGGTGAAGAAGCTCAACGGCTCTGCAGCCAACTGGTTGGAGCGCTCGCCGAGTGCCATCTACTCCACGTCTTTCTGCCTGGTCACCAGCAGCGGCGACACGGGCGTTGACTTCGCCAGCCGTGCCTCTGGCGTGGCGTTCGGCTTTTGCTTCTAGGGGGTGCATCAATGGGAATGTTTTTACGAAGGGGACTTCCCAGCAAATTCATGGTATCTCTGAGCGCCCCTGTTTCTTACGGCAGTACCTATTCCATGTATGCCGTAGTTAACGGCGAAAAACTAACGGATGCTACAGAACTAACGTTTCTTGCTGGAAGTAAAGTTCCGATCACCATATCATATAAGGCACGAAACAGCCACGGCAACGTTATTTTGAACGGTGTAACTGTATCAAACGAAAAAGAAGGTACTTACGAATTTGTAGCCACAACAAACACAGAAGTTTTATTCAGCCAAAATAAAACATATGACGGAAACGGCAACGTTGTGTGGAAACCGACCTGCACCATCACGGAAAATTGATTCAGGGGGCTATCTATGTACATCATCACAAATGATCAAACATACGAACGTGTAAGGATGCTGAACACATCCAGTTCTGTGCGCTTTGTCGGAGAATCCCTCCCAAAACTGGAAGCGTTGACAGGACTTGTTATGGTATTTTCCGAGAACGGATTTGAATTGCGCGCCTTTGACCCGACCGATTATCTCCGGCAGGACATCAAAGACGGCAGCTGGCTACTGACGAATATCCCGCTGTCGGAGCCGCAGCCGGTTGTTGCAACGCCTGTTGCTTACGACCTTTTGACATCCACAGCGAATATGACGCGAATGCTGATGAAGGGCGAGAAGCCAAAGACAGCAGATGAAATCATTATGTGCTCGGCGCTCTATGATGAATGGGAGCCGGGCAAGCACGTCGCCGGAGACATTTTCTCTGTAGACGGGGACATATGGGAATGCTTCCAGAATTATGACAATGCGGTAAATCCGGATATTGTGCCGGGCAGCGCTGCGTGGTTCACGTTCAACAAACCCTACCACGGCACGTCACGCGAGACGGCGCGGAATTTCGTACACCCAACGGGCGCACACGACATCTACAAAAAGGGTGAATGGGCAGTGCAGGATGGAAAGTTCACGGAATGCCTGTCTGATACATCTTACAGTTTGGAAGAGTATTCGGCGGCATGGGGAGTGAGGGAGTAAATGGCATATACAATCAACTCTCAGAAGGGATATGACCTTGCGCAGCAGACGAAGAAGAATCCGGGGCAGAAGTACACTGCCTCGGATGGCTCGAAATGGTGGACAGACCCCGGAACCGGGAAGCTGATGGTGGACCATCAGGGCAGCACGGGAGAAGCCAATCTGGCATACGGGAAGGGTACCGGTAGTTCTTCCAGCAGCTACTCCGGCGGTTCCGGCTCCAGCGGCGCGAAGAAGGACCTTATTTACTGGGTCGGCACGGACAAGGGGCGCAAGGTTTTGGAGAACCTTTACAACGGAGCAAGCAAGGAATATACAGCCTCGGACGGGTCCAGATGGTATCTCGGCTCGGACGGAAACGCCTATGCAGATCACTATGGGAATAAGCTGCAAATCCAGCTGAGAAACCTGCTGGATGGCGGCTTTGGCGGCTTTGGCGGCGGTTCTGGCGGCTCGGGAGGTATCGGCGGTATCGGCGGGGCAACGCCGCCTGCGCAGCAGGACTGGAGCACACCGGGCGGCTCCGGTTCCAGCTCGATGGTAGACAGCGCCACCAGCCGACGGGACGCCTATGACCAACAGATTCAGGACTACATAAATCAGCTGCAGCAGATGCAGGGGCAGAAGACCCCGACGGCGGCGGACCAGTCGGATTATATCCGGCAGATGTACGAACAGCAGCTGGCGGCGAACAAGGCGCAGCTGGAGAACGATTATAACCAGAACGTCTCCAATCTGGCGGGCGAAGAAAGCAAGATCGGCTCGAACTACTATGAGCAGCGCAGGCAGACACAGGCAAACGCCGACCGGGCGCAGTCGAATTACAACGAGGTTGCGAACGCCTCCGGGCTGAACACCGGCACAAGAGGGCAGGCGCAGCTTGCCAGAAGCAACCAACTGCAAAGCGATCTGACCACGCTCAACAACGCCGAGGCACAGAACCGGGCGGAAATTGAGCGCCAGAGAACCTTACTTGGTCAGCAGTATCAGAACGCGATTCAGAAGGCGCAGGCGGAAAACAACATGGAGCTTGCGCAGCGGCTCTATCAGGAGGCTGTGAGAGTCGACGAAAGCGTGATTGACGCTTCGAAGAACGACAGCTCGAGAGCGCTGGAAATCCTCAATATGATGCTCGGTCAGATCAGCTCTGACCGGAATCTCGCTTCGGAGGAGGCGCGGCAGGCAGCAGAGATTGCGGCGGCAGGCGGCAAGTACGGGCTTTATGGAAAGCTTTATGGACTGTCTGACGATGTGGTCAAGAGACTTGAAGAGATCTATAACAAAGAGCTTGCCGACAAGGAGCTGGAACGCGAACTGGATATCGCGAGCAAGGCGAAAGCTGCAAATGCGAAAATCAACCGCCAGTATGAGTATATTAAGCAAAAAGGTTTTGGCATATAGCGAGGGCACGATATGATTACAAACAACGGCGAACGCAAGCCAAATTCCGGCGCCAGTAAGGCGGCACAGGCGAACAAGCGGGCGCAGGAGCAAGGAAAGCGGAGAACCGAAGCTGAAAGAAAGAAGCAGGCAAACGCTCCGATTGCAAAAAAAGCGACGAGTGCGCCGAAGGTCAGCCAGAGCGCCAGCACGGGCGGCACGCTGACGACGGTCAAACAGAATCCGTCTTCCAGTTCCCGGTCTTCAAGCGCTTCGAGCTCTTCAAGATCTTCCGGCACGAACAAAAAGGCGCTGAGTGCGGCGGAGAAATCCGCTGCGCTGAACGACCTCATGAACCGGGCAACAATTGGAAGCTCCAAAACCTACGGACTTTCGTTCCAGAGCTCGGTCAATCAGAAGTATAACCAGAGAAAGCAGTCTCTGGTGGAGCAGGCGACAAAGAACGGGTATCTGGTTGGTCAGAACACGAAGCGGGCGCAGGATTTCCGCAATACGGTCAATCAAAAGCTTGAACGAGCCATTTCCAGCGGGAAAAGCCCCAACAAGGCGAGAGAAGACGAGCAGCAGCGCATTCGGACTGTAACTGGGCTGAACAAGCAGATTGCAGCGCTCGACAGTGAGCTTGCGCCGCTCAAGAATAAAATTGAAGGTCGCTACCCTGCGGTGAGCGAGAAAAGCGGCAAGACCAAAGAAGCGCTGACAGAAGAGCGTAACAGGTTGATTCGGAAGAAGAAAGACGTAACGGGAGATTACGGCGTTCTGGATTCTATCTATAACTCGCTGGAAGCGGGCGCAGGACAGTTTAATTCCGGCGTTACCAGGACACTGAACGCGGGTAAAAATGTTCTAATGCAGCTGGAAGCTATTGCAAACGGCGGCTGGGACAAGGAAACCGGTAAGTTTGTGAAGGGCGATGCTCCGTTTTTTGGTTCTCTCCTTCAACCGGTATCTGATTTGAACCAGAGCACGAAGGACACGACGGCGCAGTTCGCGCAGAAGGCGGCTACGGGATGGAATCAGTTCGGCAAGGGCGGCAACGTTGCAAACCAGCTGATTCAGGGCACGATTTCGGCGGTTCCGAACGCGGTTCTAGCAATGGCAACGGCGGGCGGCTCGGCAGCGGCGACGCTTACGCCGCAGGCTTCGGGGCTGACGGCGACGGTAGCGGACGCAGTGCAGAAGCTCTCCAAAGACCCCATGTACTGGACAAGCTTCATTCAGAGCTTCGGCAATTCCTATGACGAAGCAATCGAAAAGGGCGCGACAGAGGATGAGGCGCTTCTGGCGACGCTTCTTTCTTCGACGGCGAACGCGATTGTCGAGGTCGGCGGAGGTGTCGAGCAGTTGCCGGGCGAACTGAGAAAAGAAGGGCTTACCAGCGCGGAGAAAATCCGGAAATGGGTTTCTTCGTCTCTGGATGAAGGCAAGGAAGAAGTCGTGCAGGGCATGATTGAGCGGCTTGTCAACAAAGCTGTCTACAATCAGGATGCGCCGTGGAACGACGACACAGGCAAAAACGAAGACGCAGTCTTCAATTTCGACCAATCGTTGAAGGAATTCGGAACGGGCGCAGCAATCGGCGGAATCTTGGGCGGCGGGCAGATGCTGGCGCAGGAGGCAATCAATGCGCGAAACCGCATTGTCGACCCGACAGCAAGCCCGCTCGATCAGGCAATTCTCGATGCGTTGCAGGGCGTGCAGACGCCGGAGAATGTGACGCAAACCAGAGAGGCAACAGCGCTTGATAACGCGATTCTGGCAGCTATGAATCAGAATCAACAATTGAATATTGACAATACCGGAAGCGGGGCTTACAATGAAATAAATGGGGGTGTTAAAAATGGAACCCAACTGGACGGAGCTTCTGGAGAAAGAGTATGGGGACGACCAGATGGCGATGGACTTAGCCAAGGAGCTCAAGGCAGACTTGGGGAGAACGGACAAGGAAATCTATCAGTTTCTGGAATCGTTCTACTAAGCCCTGAATCACAGAGAATTCTTACTGAACGCGGTATTGTCAACGTGGAGCTGCATGACAGCTCGGCGGACAATGCCGCGTTTTCGTCTGCTCTGGACGGTGCGCGGGCTGCTGACTCGCGGAATGGGTGGGCGGTTACGCCAAAAAGTGTACAGGAATTGCAGGAATCCGGCGCAAGAACCTATATGGACGCAAAGGGAAGCGCCGGATTTGCGATTGCACCCGACGGAGACATTGAAGCGGTATTTGCGAACAAGGCGGCAGGCGCTCCGAAAGGCGCGACAAAGAGCACCATCCCGCAAGCGGTTGCGCTCGGCGGCAACAAACTGGACTGCTACGGAGCAGATCTTGTAAAACTATATGCACGGTATGGTTTTGAGCCGGTTGCTAGAGTCGCGTTTAACCCGGAGTATGCAAACGACGGCTGGACGGCGGACAAGGGAAGCCCGGATATTTATTTCATGATGCACAACGGAGACAGCGCAGATGCGGTTGTGCAAAACATGGGTTCGTATAAACGGTGGAGCAAGGCGGAACTGGACACACTGCCGGTTATGGACTACGATTCCGCATATCAGTACCGGGATTGGTTACTATCAAGGAGAGGCACGCAAACACCAAATCAATCTGGTTCGTCTCGTGACGTAAGTACGGATACCAATACGGAGGAACGCACGTGGCACGCAGAACGGCGGGGCGCGTCTCCGGCAGGCACGGAACCGGTGCAAATCAATGCGCCCGGCGCTGCGCCTTCCGGTTTTGACCCTTTGAGCCATGCAAGCAACCAATACGGCGCAATTCCTCCCGGAGAGAATCCCACACGCGTGGTAGATATCCCCGTTTCAATGGACGGAGAGACGAAGGTCAGCAAGTTCTCCCGGACAGCGGCAGAGGCGCAGATCACAACCGACGAAATGGTTGGAAGAATTGAGCAGCTGGTGCAGGATGGAAAACTCAGTCATGAGGTCTACAGCAACAAGCAGGCGATTGAGGATGGCGCGAAGCAGATTGAAAAAAAGTATGCACGCGGAAAGTCCATCGAGCAAATCCGCAGCGAGTTTATCCGTGACGCAAACGCAGGAAAAGCCGGGGCGAAGTTCGTCTCTCAGGGTACGACACTGTATGCAGACGCTATCGCGGAAGGAAACTACAATGCAGCGTCTGATATTCTGGTTGCGCTGACAGCGGTTGAGACAAACGCCGGTCAGGCGGTGCAGGCGGCGCGGCTCATGAAGTCTTTGACGCCGGAAGGCAGAATCTTCACGGTGCAGAAGATGGTTTCCAATCTGGAAGCGCAGATCAACCAAAGAAGGTCTGCGAACAAGCAGATCGAAATTGATGTGCCGGACGCACTTCTGGAGGCGTATCAGAACGCCGCAACGACAGAAGCGCAGGAAGCCGCTTTGCAGAATATCTATCAGAATGTCGCAGACCAGATTCCGACGTCTCTTGGAGAAGCGGCGCAGCAGTGGCGGTATTTTTCCATGCTGGCGAATCCTTCGACGCATGCAAAGAACATCATAGGTAACGTTTCCGGCACGGTTGCGAAGATCGGCAAGGATAATCTGGCGGCACTCATGGAAACGATCTTCATTGGAGACAAAGAGGGAAGAACCAAAGCGTTTTTGAATCCGCTGAACAAATCAGACCAGAATCTTCTCAATTTAGGCTGGGCAGATTACGATACGGCGGTTGACCTCTATGAAGACGGCACAGGGAAATACTCCAACGCGGCAGGTGACATCAATGACAAGCGCCGGTATTGGAAGATCAACGACCCGCAGAACGCTTTGACCAGAGGAATTGACAAAGCGCTGAACATCGCGGAAAAGGCGAATAACCTGAACAGCAGGGCGCTGGAAGTAGAAGATATGTGGTTCTCGAAGCCCATGTATTCCGTCGCGCTGGCAGGCTATATGAAAGCGAACGGATTGACCGAAATCACAGACGCTGCCAGAACCTACGCAATGACCGAAGCGAAGAGAGGCACATACAACGATCTGAACGCCGTTTCCAAATGGGCAACATCTCTTGGAAAGGGAAGCAAACTCGGACGGTTCTTGTCCAGTACGGTCTATCCATTCAAGAAAGTCCCGGCAAACGTTATGGTTCGGACGGTGGAATATTCGCCACTTGGGTATCTGAAAGGGGCATGGGACCTCATTCAGATGCAGAAGGGCAACACGGATATTACGGCAGCGAAGGCGATTGACGATTTCGCCGCAGCTACCACCGGAACGGCGCTTCTCGGCGTGGGTGCGATGCTGGCAAAGCAGGGAATCCTTCGGGCGACAGGCGTTGGCGACGACAAGGAAAAGGAGCAGCAGAAGAACGCCTTCGGCGCGAAGGACTTCTCAATCCTAGTCGGAAATACGTATATTCCCATTGACAGCCTGACGGTGGCAGGGACTGGGCTATTGACGGGCGCGCAGATCTGGGAGGCGGCACAGAATGCGAGAAACGGCGACGAGCCGATTTCGTTTGACGATTTTCTGGACGCAATGTCCAAAATCACGGACCCGGTCTTTGAGCAATCCATGCTCAGCGGCATGGACAGCATTCTGACAACCATCCAGAATTCTGGCAGCGCGGGAACCGGCGAACTGCTGACTAAAATGGGCGTGCAGATTCTCGGAAACTATGTGGGACAATATGTTCCGACGGTGATAGGGCGCGTAGCGGCGAGTTTGGACAAGAACCAGAGAAGTACCTATCTGGAACCGGACGGCGCATGGGGACCTGTACAGACAGCTGTGCAGGGCGTGCAGAAGAAGCTTCCAGGTCTTCGGGAGGATATGGCAGTCACCTACGGGAACTGGGGCATTCCGGTCGAAGGAAACGGCGCAAACGGCTTCGGCGAGGGTGTCTTCAAGGCGGTGACGCCGGTATATCCATCCAAACAGAAGACGGATGCGGTAGAGGAAGAAATTGCGCGGCTCCACGACGTGAACGCAGAATACTCCAATTTCTATACGAAGCCGCCAAAGAGAATTGCAGTAGACGGGGAGAATATCAAACTGACCTCTGAACAATACGCAAATTACACAGAAACGAGAGGTCAGACGGACTATAACCTGCGCAAAAGCATGCTCGATAGCGATATCTATAAGGGACTTCCGGATAATGTGAAGTCTAAGGCGATGAGCCTTTCACAGGAGTACGCCAATGCGCTCGGCAAAGAAGCCGCAGGCGTCGGGTATGAGACCGATGAGAAATGGATTAACGACCTGAAAGGAAAATCCGACGAGGAAGTTTTGAAGGCAATTCTCGGGCGAGCCGTCGAGACTGAAAAGTACATCAGCGACGAAGCAGAGAACAAACTCGGGAACGTGCAGAAACTCTATGACTCGCTTGCGTATGCCGGGGTATCTGACGATCTGAAAGAATCTGCCAGAGAAAAGGCAGCAGAGTACTTCCAGAATGCAGAAAAGGCGAAATTTGGCTATGAGCTATCTGAAGAGCAGCAGAAGCTTGAAGGAAAAAACCAGAAGACGCTTGCAGAGTATTTCCTAGACGAGGCAGTCAAGGCAAAGTACAAGGATACGAACAACGACGGAACGAACCGGGACGAGCTTTTGCAGGCGTACAACAAGAACGAGCTGAACGACCGGACGGCAATTGCGGTTCTGTCTGCCCGTGAAGTCGACGCATATCAGAAGTTCGGAAAGGCTGCAGGCGTTACGCCGCAGATGATGCTGGAAGCGTCCAGCGCGCACGCGAGGATGCACGAGGTCAAAGACATTGACGGCATTGTGACCAGCAGCGTACAGGAGCAGTATGACGATTGGCTGAACTCGAAGAATCTGACGGATGAGCAGAAGCGGGCGCTTCGCATGGGATTCTACGGGGATACGGTAGATACCTATAACAAGCTTGTGGAAGACCTTGATCTTGGGAATATTACTGTCGGAGAGGCAAAGCAAGAACTATCTCCCACGTACCAGTATGGCTGGACACACAACGTAAGCAGCACGGGCGTTCAGATGCGGGACTATATTTCCAGTATGGCAGCGTTTGAGAACGCGCCGACAGCGGAAGAACGCAAAAAGATGGGCTTCAATAGCAAGTGGGCGTGGTTCTGCAACGAGCTGAACAAGAACACAGACCTGACCAAAGAGCAGAAATATGCGATTGCAATCAGCACGGACCGTTCTATGGCGGAAAGTACGAAAAAGAAAATCGCGAACAAGCTTGGGGCATCGTATGTCGCGCCAACCACGACCGCCAGCGCTGGCGCAGCAGGTACGTCGGCTGGAAGCGCAGTTTCCGGTTCCGGCGGCTACAGTTCCGGCGGGTATTCCGGCGGATGGAGCAGCGGAAAAACGGACGAACCGAGCCAGATGGAAAAAGCCTATACACGGTTCGGCAAGGACGCGGGCGCGACAGAAAACATGTATCAGCAGGCGAAGCAGGCACATGACAGGATGCAGACCATCATGGACATGGACGGGAACACGGTCCGCAGCGTGGAAGACCAGTTTGACGGTTGGCTTTCACAGCAGGACTGGACGCAGGAGCAGAAGGATGCGGTAAGAGCCGGGTTCTTCACGGATACGGTCAAAAACCTGCAGTACCTATCCACGCAGCTGCGGGCGGGAACCATGAGCGTTGCAGCAGCAAAGAATGAGCTGTCTCCGACGATACAGACCGGCTGGAGCCAGAATGTGCTGGACAGCGGCGCTTCGATGGCAGACTATATTGACGCCGTTGCTACTTTCAAGCAGGCACCGAACGCCGACGAGCGAAAAGCAATGGGATACAAGAACAAGTACACCTGGTTCTGTGACTACCTCAATACGACGGACATGACTCCGGAGCAGAAATACGCCGTTGCAATCTGCATGGGAGACTACGCCGACAGAACAAAGAAGAGAATCATGCAGGCGGTTGGCTGGGACGGCAAAACGCCATCGGCGCAAAGCGCTTCGAGTCAGAGTACGTCCGGCAGCTCCGGCAAAACGCAGATTCTCTCCGGCGATGCGTTCTGGAAGGAGCTTGAGCGGCAGCTCGGTCATGCGCTGACCAGAAGCCCAGAAGGGCAGGCACTAAAAGCGGAGATCGACCGGAGGAAGGAAGAAGAACGCACCTATGACATCCGAACAGACAGCGGATACCGGGAATATCTCAATCTGCTGCTCGGCAGGACGGACCGGTATGAGGCGAAGGACGGCTCGGTCTGGACCGTCGGGGAAGACGGAGACGTTATTTCCCGGACGGCAGACGGGCGCGAACTCAAGGTGAAAGCTGTCTTTGACAAGGAAGACGTTGACGATCAGCCGGAGGACGGCTACACGGTCAGCACAAAGCCCGGGAAACTCGCCTATCAGATGCTGCAAAACGGCGTCATGAAGGTGTGGGATGCTCCGGACGGATGGACGTGGAAGCTGGTTGACGGCGAGATTATCGCAGAGAAAAAGGGAATGAAAATGCCGGTCCGGCTTGCCGGATAAAAGAAAGGGAGCGCCTATGAATGAAGTAGAAATGGAACACAGAATCACTGCCGTTGAAAAGCTTGCGAAGGGAAATGAACGGCGCATCGGAGATTTGGAATCCGATAACAAAGCTTTGCTGGACTTATCAACGTCCGTTGCGGTCATGGCAGAGCAGATGAAGACCATGAGCAGCAAGGTCGACAGCATGGACACTGCCGTCAAACGCCTCCAGAACGTCCCGGCAAGCCGCTGGGAGGGTTTTATCAAGGCAGCGGTGACGGCGCTGGTAGCCGGTCTGGTCGGCTGGGCATTTGCGCAGATTGGAATCAACTGACAGAACACACGCCACGAGGCGCGAAATTTGAAAGGAGAACTTACTTATGAATGCAAAATGGTGGAAGGCAGCGGGTATCCGCGCAATCAAGACCGTCGCACAGACCGCAGTCGCGACAATTGGCACATCGGCGCTTTTGAATGAAGTAAACTGGATTGCAGTTGCTTCGGCGTCGGCGCTGGCGGGCGTTTTGAGCCTGCTGACCTCGGTTGCGGGTCTGCCGGAGGTGGAGAACAAGTGAGGCTGCAGATCAACACAAGTCTGCGCGCTTCCAGAATTGGCGGAAAGAGACCTCTTTCCGCCATCCGGGCGATTGTGTTCCACTATACGGCGAATACCGGTTCGTCAGCGTCCGCGCTGGGCAACGCCAGATATTTCGCAAACGGCAGCGAGGGGCGGGCAGCGTCGGCACACTACTGCGTAGATGAAAAGAATATCGTATATGAGTGTGTGCCGCTGGACACGGTCGCATGGAGCGTAGGAGACGGCAGGAGCGGCAAATACGGAAACCTGGTCAACAATTACAACTCCGTTTCTATCGAGATGGTGAGCCACACAGACGCTTCCGGCGCGTACTACATCCCGAAGGAAACACAGGAGAACGCCGCAAGACTGTACCAGATGCTTTTGAAGAAGCTCCCGGGGGTGCAGTACACCGTGCGGCACTATGACGTGTCCGGGAAACTCTGCCCACTTCCGATGGTTGCGGAGGACAGATGGGATGAATTCAAGCGGCTTTTGAGGGAGGTGGACGAAGTGGTTGAGAAGTCGAAGATCATTGTAGACGGCAAGGAGATTGCCGTGGACAGAATCCTCAAGGACGGCACAAACTATATCAAGGTCCGGGACCTTGCGGCGGCGCTTGACTTGGAAGTGTCGAATCAGGGGAGCATTGCAGTTCTGAACAGAAAGTAGGGGTAAAATGCAGCGCGGGCTTCCATTAAAGCCGCGCAGTGAGTGGGAGTTCCTGATTTCTGAATGGATTCACAATGCAATGTATCGGGAGATCATGCGAAGGAATATCTGCGACGGGGAAACGGCGGAACGCTTGGCAGAGCGGTACGGGTTTTCCGTGAATGGTATGAAGGGCATCATCAAACGATGCACGGAAATATTGTTAAAGGCAGGCACATAGTGCCTGCCTTTTTCTGTGCTTTTTTTGAGCTTTCGCTTGGTTTTTTGTGATGCGGTTTTCCAACAGAATGGTGATAGGAACCGGAAGGTTCACTACTGAAAACGGAGGTATTTTTATGGAATACGCAAGCAATGGCAAGGCAAATGCCGCGCTGACCACTGGCATCATCGGCACCGCCGGTGTCGGTCTGGGTCTGCTCGGCAATCTGCTTGGCGGCGGATGGGGGCTTAATCCGGCGGCTGCTGCGATGGCTGCGGGTGCAGCGTGCAGCGAAAACACGCCAGTCACGCGCTACGAGCTGGACCGCCAGCAGCAGCTTGCCGCGAAGGACAGCGAGATCGCGCTGCTCAAGGCGAACACCTACAACGATCAGAAGTCGCTGGAACTGTACGCCTACGTTGACGGACAGCTCAAGGACATCCGCAAGACGCTGTGCGATCAGGCGGTCCACAACCAGCGCACCGAGGACAGCTTCGTGCTGGCGCGGCAGGACATCGCGTCGGTCAAGTCAGAGCTTCAGCGCGAAATCGAGATGGAAGCCGAACGGCGCTGCTGCGGCGACAACGCCATCGTGACCTATGCCAACGCCACCTTTTATCCGAAGCAGGTTGCAGACGTCACCACCGGCACCGCGACCACGGCGCAGACGCTCTACAATCCGCTCCCGAAGTGCGGCTGCTGCAAGAACTAAGCAAAAGGGGCGGCAATAGCCGCCCCAACCTTTACGGAGGATAATTTATGATTACGATTGATCAGGCAATGCGCGGCGCAGTCCGCTTTATCGATACAGAAATTCTGCCACACCTTCCGACTGGAAAGGGAATCGGCGCAGGAATTGCCGTTGCGCTCATTATGGACGGCGGAAAAGAACGGATTCTTGCACTGCGGGAAAACCCGGTCGTGCAGATGATGGGGGTCATGGACGAGGCAGGGAGCATCAATATTGACAGGCTTTACAATGCGGCGAGACCGAAATTCGAGCAGAAGCTTCCGGTTTCGATTCCGTTTATCGGAGATCTGACGTTTGATCAGAACGATGTTGACAAGCTTTACAGATACATAAAGGAGGCGGTATGATGGAGTACATAGAAAAACTGCATGAGAGATTGCAGGAGCTGATGGAAAGACCGGCAACGACCGGCAATGTGGAGGAAGTCCGGCTTTATGCGAAGACCATTCGGGCGCTGGAAAAGCTGGAGCTGCATGAATCGTTCACGAAGGAGGATGCCATTTGCTGGGTAGAGCATATGGAAAACAGCGACGGAACGAAAGGCGCACAGTGGACGATGGCAGAGACAAGCGCGATGGCGAAGGAAATGGGCGTATATCTGCCTGCTTGCATCTGGTATGCTGCGGTGAATATGATGCGCTCGGACTACTGCATGGTGGCGAGAAAGCACGGCGTGGACAAGCCGGAATTTTACGCAGATATGGCGCAGGCGTTCCTGTTTGACGAGGACGCCGGAGAGCCGGAGGAGAAGATTGCGGCGTACTATCATTGCATCGCTGGAAAAGAAAAGTGACACGAAAAGTGACACGAAAATAATTAAGCATTGATATTACTACGTTTTTAAGCGTTTTCTGGCGGGTTCAAGTCCCGCCTCGCGCACCAGAAAAAGGAAACCCGCAATCCATTGAGATTGCGGGTTTTTCTTGTATTATCAATGCTTTCGGGGTTTTCACGAGTAAAAAACCGCTTACTATCGTAAACGCTCTTTTACGAAAATATAAAGAAAAGTGACACGAAAAGTGACACGAAAAGTGACACGAAATTTACTGCTTCGGGGCGAAGAAATCAGAGATGGATTTCACGGAGGCGGCGATGTCGGAATCTGCGACGTGGGTGTATATTTTCCGCATGGTCTGATAGTCTGCCCAGCCGCCGATTTTCATGGCAACCTTTTCGGAGACGCCGAGATGGTAGGCAAGGGAGCAGAAGGAGTGGCGAAGACCATGTGTGCCGATCTTCGGTAAATGATTGGCTTCACAGATGCGGTTGACCTGCGCCCAGATGGTATTGGGATTGCAAGTGACGACAAATTCAGAATCACGCGGCGCAGACGCAAGAAGATCTTTCAGGCGCGGTATCATAATCGGTATCGTGCGCCGGGAGGTCTTATTTTTATTGTCTGGCTTATTGACGATCTTGTTGTCTTCATCGTAGACGGTCGAACCGCGAATATACAGAAGGTCGTTTTTCAGATCAACGCTGCGCCATTTCAGACCCATGATTTCAGAGCGCCGGAGGGAGTGAAGACCGAGAAGGGCGGGGATTTCGCACGGTGTGCCTTCGATTGCGGAAAGAAACGTCTGGATTTGTTCCGGCTGCAAGAACGGGTGTTCCTCTTGCGTAAGTTTTGGGAGATATACGGTGAAGGTTTTCCCCGTCTGATGCTTCACGGCGGCAGAGACGAGCGCCCAGGCGTTTTTTACGGACTTCGGGGACACGGTTTCCAGATTGATAGCACGCTGGCAGATGGCGTCTGTGAGGCTTGAGACGGGCAGAGACATGAGGGATTGCAGGCGGTTATTTTGAATGGTCTTATAGCCGCGTCTGGTGGACGGGGAAATCGACTTTTCGTTTGCTGCAAGATACAGGTCAATTGCGCCGGATACCGTGAGTACCGTTTTTTCCTCCGGCGCAGAAAGGTAGCCGAGCTTGAAGTCACGCGCCTGCTGCTCGGCATCAGATTTCTTTGCAGCGGTGAAAGAATATGTTTTCCCGTCTACCTTTACCCGGCAGCGATACGCGCCGGAGGGAAGCTGCTTTGCTTCGGGAACGCTGATTTTCTTCATATGATTCTCCTATTCGCGCACCCAGCCGACGTTTGGATTGCAAGGGTCAATAATCAGCGCAACCAGCGCCAGCGCCAGAATGACGCACAGCCCCATGATAATCGCGGAACGCACGCGAAGCCCGCGTTCATAGATCCGCTGCATCTGCTCTGCGTGCGCCAGTTCCGGGCAGGCGCTGCAATCGTCCGGGTTCTTTTCTCGCGGTATTTCGATATCAAAGTAGGCGTTCAGATCAACGCCGCATGCACGGCAAATCGGTCCGACAGTGTAAACAGATGGGTGTTTGGTATCCCCACGTAGATATTGCGAAACCGTGTTCAAAGCCAAACCTGTTTCGTCTGCAATATGCTGGTTCGTGACGTGCGCGGCGTCTTTCGCGTCACGGCAAATCTCCCACAGCTTTTTAGCCAAAATGCATTCCCCCATATATTTTTATTGGACAAAACCTGTGCTGATGTGCGCGAGAAGTGGACATTGTGTCTCGACATGCCCATATAGAACGGTATATTCTGGAACTACAGGCAGCTCCCACTCACTGCTTGGCAAACAAAGCCCCCGCCGCTCGGTGGCTCGGCGGCGGGGCAACATTACGGGCAACACCGCTGACAAGGAACATAGCCCATATTTACCACTTCGTCGTGCGTGCCGGTATAATACCACTTGTTGCTTTCTTTCATTTGCCCAACACTGCTGCACCATGAATAATGGAACTTTCCAGTTCTGGTGTTTATAACGTAATCATAAGTCGTGACAGTAGCGACAGAGTTTTCTGCGACCTGCGGCGCTGGCGTAGTATTTGAGGATGCAGTGTTAGCACTTGAAGATGATGACCCGTAACGATACCCATAATCATACCCCTCTTGCCAAGCGCTATCGTAGTCGAATGAAGAACCAGCTTCAATGCCTGCTTCATAACCGCGTTCATAAATTGTTTCGATATCTTCTTCTCCACCAGCAGCGGAATAACCGTCTGTATAACCGGCCATATACCCACTGTCATGGCTAGAAGTTGAGGTGGTTGCATTAGCAGCGACTGTTTCGAGGTCTGCCGTTGCTTGTTCGTATCCAGAGTCGTAACCATCTGACCAAGCATTGGCTATCTCTGCATAGGCTTCCGAAGACTCAAGAACGCCATCTGACATACCAGCATCGTAACCGGATTCATATCCAGCTTCTTTCCCAACACTGTAGCCCTCCTGATATCCTTCTGTACGCGCTAGACTCTTCGCTTGTGAAAGCTTGGCGTCGGTCTCTTCGGAAGAATAATTTGGCACTGGAGCTTTTTGGGTGTGATCTGACCACCAAAAAATCGAAATTAGAAGGGTAAGCGTGCAAAGCGCGTATATCCAGCCTTTCAATGCTTTGTTCTTGTCGCGTGCTTTGTTAAGCTCTGAAATTAAAGCACCGATTTGATCGTATAGAGGGCTTTGCTTCTTTCGTAATATTTCAAGGTCTTCACGCCACGGATGTTCGCTATCGGGCATATACCACATCCCCTGTCCAATTGTCAGTACTTTTCGAGAAAATGAGTGTAGAAAAACCAAAATGGAATTTGTAGGGTATTCCTATTGATAAATTAAAACATTTGTTCTAAAATACAATTACTGCCTCAGAGAAAGAAAGGAAAACGCGCATGGAAAAGGTGAAAGAACAGTATAAGAAGTCAAACAAGGTCTATGCGCAGCTGAGCGCAGAGAACAAGCAGAAGATCAACCGTCTGATTGCTGAGACTTTAGCAAGGCAGCAATCGCAGCGTCAATAGCGGCGCGGTTCGCCGCATTCAACTTCATATAGTCCGGGTTCAGCCTGTCACCTTCGGTGGCGGGCTGTTTTTTATTTTCTGCGTCGCCAAAAAGAAGATATTGCGTGCTGACACCAAAGTAATCAGCAATCTTCTGCAAAACTGCCGGGCGTGGGACGGACCCCTTCTTCCATAAGGCAACATTCGAAGAAGTGCAGCCGAGCTTTTGCGCAACCGGCGTTGGTTTCTCGTTGTTTGCTTCGCACAGCTTTTTGAAATTGTCGTAGAACACAAAAAGAGCCTCCTGAAACTGTGCAAGTTGATAAAAGTAATTTATTATTACTTTTTCTATTGCAAAGTAATTAAATATGAGTTATTATATACGTGTACCAAAGATAGCGCGAAGGGAAAGCACATCCGTGTGGCTGGTACACGGACGGCTCCCGCAGGTTTCAGTCTCTACCATACGGTTCGGCTGTATCCCGGTTCTGGTTGACCGGAGCCGAACAGAAACCAACCTCTGTTTTTACCGTTTGGCTGATGCACTTCGGTATCCTGCACCACCGCTGCATCAAGTCGGGGAAAGCTCCGTTTGGTTACGGACGAGCGTTACCCGGAGACGCGGTGAAATAGCATGATAGCCTTAAAGAATTTCTTCAAGAGGCAATCAACCCTTTCACCTGATATTGCCACTATCCAGCTGGATACTTGTGACCGGCGTTATCGATGGTAAGAGCGCTTATGGAAAGGCGCTGGGATGGAGTCAATGAGAAATTATTGGTAGCAGCTTCATCTTAGCACCTTTTCCATAAGACTGTCAACACAAAAAATCATATTTATGAGGTTTTAAGGGAGGGGATAGCATAAAAAGGACAAGACTCCGGATGGAACGCTGGAAGAAGGATATGACGCAGGCAGAGGTTGCGAAGCGGCTGAACGTCGATCAGGCGGCGGTAAGCGCGTGGGAATGCGGAAGAGCAAGCCCGCAGCGGAAATATCGGAAGCCGCTGGAAGAGCTTTTCGGCGTGCCTTATGAGGAACTTTTTGCAGGAGGTGAAGAAGATGCCAAAACCGGCAGTCAGAAGAACACTTGATTACAACCTGTCTGCAAGAATTCAGGGCGAAATCAAGGCGCAGGGGGTAAGCACCAAAAAGGCATGTGAGTATGCGGGCATGAGCAAGCCAACACTTCTGAAGCTCTATAAAAGCCCAACGGCTTACTTCCCGCAAACACTCAAGCTTATGCGCTGCTTGTCTATCCCGATTGCCGACGTGCGGGAAATGATCTGTTACCCGTGGTAAGGGAGGCGAGAGATTGAGCAAAAGGAGCTTTGGCGCTTATGTGAAGGCAAGGTTGCATGATCTGGGCATGACACAGAAAGATTTGGCAGACTGCTGCAACGTAACGCAGAGCCACATTTCCAATGTATTGAATGGGCGGGCAAGCGCCCGGAAGCTGAAACCGGTCATTTATTCTGTGCTTGATCAGTGGGAGGCGCAGAGAAAGGCGCGGCGGAAGAAACATATTCCGTAGGTCACGACCCTTCTTGGGGCGATGAAGAAGGAGTAAGGAGGAAAATAATGAGTGACGTTGAATATATCCTTGAGGCGAATCACCGGCGCGCAAGAGAGCGCGAACTCGGCGAGCGGTGGGACAAGATTATCCGGCAGCGCAAGCGGAAGTCGGAACTTTTGAAGGCTTCGGAGGCGTTCTGCTTCTCGATTGGATGCGTCCTTCTGGGCGGCACGGCGGTCCTGCTGGGCTTCGGGCTGTTCAAGGCGGCGTTCACGCTTGGCGGCGCGGCGGTGATCTTCTTCGGCGGCGCGGTGCTGACGGAGGCATGATGATATACCCGTGTAAAAAATGCACACATGATACGGGCAAGTGCCGCTGCCTTGACTGGCAGAGATGGTTCTCTGTGGAGTTTGAGGCAGAAGCGGCGAAGGTGCTTGCTGCGACGCACGCAGAGCCGTTACCGGCGCCGCCGAAGGTCTCGTATCGTGAGATTGTTTTCAGTTCGATCTTCACGCGGCTTTGGAGGTAGATATGAAGCAGGCTGAACGGGTTTTGAAGTACATGCGCGACTTCGGCAGCATTACGCAGCTGGAAGCGATGCAGGACATCGGGTGCATGAGACTCGCCGCGAGGATCGCAGATCTGAAACGAGACGGGCATGCGATCCGCCGGGAGATGGAAACGAGCAAGAACCGGTATGGCGAGGATACGAGCTATGCCAGATACAGGTTGGTGGATGATGAAGGATAAGCAGCAAGCGCAATGTATGTTTGACCGGTTCGGCGCTGAGATTTACGAAGGCGAAGAATACTTCGCCGGAAACGATGGAGATATCTTCGTGTGCGATTCTGAGAACTTTGACCCAGGCAATCATGTCATTTGCGATCTGGTAGAGACGATGGGAACAAAGTGGATATTAGAGCAGCTGGGGTATCAGAAGAAGACGTTCTGCCCCGGCTGAGAAGGAGGGTAATATGCTGAAAGGATTTAACGAGCTTGTACAGATCGACGTTTTGCCGTTCTGCGACAAGCGGAAGGCGAAGGATGACAACGGGAAGCCGATTGAAGTTCCGTATCTTCCGTGGGCGAAATGTAAAATGCTGCTTCACGAAAACGGGGCGAGCGAGGTCTACTTTGTGCCGCTGAAAAATGAGACTGGTGGGTACCTATTCCAGTCAAAGGAAGTCCATGACAAGAATGGCAGAACGACGGGGTGCTATTTCGTTTCCGTCGAAATCCACATCGACGATAAAACGTTCCGCATGGATATGCCGCTGATGAACGGTTCCTTAGTGGTTTACGATGACACGTTGAATCAGCTTCGGATTTCCAACGCTCATGCGAGAGCGTTTGTGAAGGGCGTGGCAATTCACACAGGGCTTGGCTTCAAGCTTTGGCTGAACGACAAGGACACGGAACGCGCAGACGATGACCTTTCCCAGCACAGCATTATGGCGATCAAGCAGAGAATCGAACAGCTGATTACTTTGAAGCTGCAAAACGGGGCGGATATGAGCTATATCCTCTCGGGGCTTGGGCTGAATCAGAAGAAATTCGATCAGCTGATGGCGTCGTTCGGTAACATTCAGTATCTGGAAAACACGCTGAAACGCCTATGATACACGACCACGACAGAAGCGGGTGGTTCGGCGCTTCGGACACGGCAGCGATCATGGGCAGATGGGATACAAAGACATTCCGCAGCTTTTGGCTGCAAAAGCTCGGCGTGAACCGCGACCACTTTTCGACACTGGAAATGGATACCGGAAGTGCTTACGAACACAGGATTCTGGAGCATATCGGTATCCGGAAGATGGACAGGCAGATCAAGATTCGGAGGCTTCGGCTACGGGTGAATCTGGACGGCGAGGACGCGCAGGAAATATCAGAGGTAAAGACGCACAAGGGAGAATCCTTCAAGGTGCACCGCGCGTACTGGATGCAAGCACAGGTTGAAATGTTCGCGGCGAAAAAGGCGCTGCGTATCGTTGCGTACCATCTGGAACCGGAAGACTACAGAAACTGGTTTCGGGAGATTGAGGACGATAGGCTGTCCTATCATCCGATACCGTATGATCGGGAATGGGTAGAAAGCGAGTATCTACCACGGCTTCGATATCTTGCGAAGTGTCTTAGAAAGGGGGTCATTCCGGTTGATAGAACTGAACATAATTGAAGTCTCGTGGAGCATGGACGCTTCGGGGAGCTGGCTGAAGCTCAAGCCTGAATTTCCGGCGCAAGCCCAGACGATTTCTGGGGTACTTGAACCGCAGAAAAAGTACACGGTGGCAATTAAAGAGTTCCGGAAGATGCGGAGTCTGGATGCAAACCGATATCTTTGGGCGCTTTGCAATAAGCTTTCGGTCAAGGTGGGCGTGCCGCCGGAAGAAATCTACCGGCACTATATCCCAGACGTTGGCGATAACTCCGATACGCTCTGCGCCCCGGACGCAGCGGTCAAGCGGTTCCGGGAACGGTGGGAAGCGCGCGGTCTCGGATGGTGTACGGAGATCATGGCGTCAAAAATTCCTGGCTGCACGAACATAATTTGCTACTACGGCTCAAGCACCTACGGCACAAAGCAAATGGCGCGGCTCATTAATCTGGTCGTTGAGGACTGCAAACAGCAGGGCATTGAGACGCTCCCGCCGGAAGGACTCGAGCGTATGGCGCTGGAATGGAGGCAGGATGAGAAAGGAAACGAAGGCGACAAAGATACCTGAGAAGGTCAAGAAAGCCGTCTGGGAGCGCGACGGCGGGCGCTGCATTGTCTGCCTCCGCCCCGGCAATCCGTGGTGTCATTTCATTCCACGGTCGCAGGGCGGGCTTGGAATTGAAGAGAACATTGTGACGCTTTGCGATAGCTGCCATATGGCATTTGATCAATCACCGAAGCGCAAAAGCCTGAGAGAGTATATCAGGCGGTATCTCAAGATGAAATATCCCGATTGGGAGGAAACGAAACTGATTTATAAGAAAGGGATGTAAGCATGGAATCCTATGTAAAACTGAGTACGGAAAAGTATGAGGAATTGGCGAAGAAGTGCCTGATGCTCGATGTGCTCGCTGAATCGTACAAGAAGATGCCATCGTATCGTTTCGACGATGTCCTGAAAGTCATTTTTGGCGCTCCGACAGAGAGCGCGGCGGATAAGGAGGACGGCAAATGCTGAACCACATTGTTATTATGGGCAGAATGGTTCGAGACCCGGAGTTGAGAAAGACGCAGGGCGGAACGTCCGTTGCATCCTTCACGCTGGCGGTTGACCGCGATCTTACGCCGAAGGGCGGAGAAAAAGAGACAGATTTCATTGACTGCGTCGCGTGGGCGGGAACCGCTGATTTTGTAAGCGGATACTTCTTCAAGGGCAGCATGGCGGTCGTGGACGGACGGCTGCAGCTGCGCGACTGGAAGGACAAGGACGGGAACAAGCGCCGGTCAGCAGAGGTCGTGGCGAACCGTGTTTACTTCGGCGAAGGCAAGCGAAACACCGAACCGCAGAACCAGGAAAACCCCGGCGGGTTTACGATGATGGACGACGATTCGGACTTGCCGTTCTAGGGGGCTGAGATATGCCGAACAGGATCATCAAAGAAAGCTTATGTGATTCGGAGCGGATCGCGTCTTTGACGGACTTTGAGTTTCGGCTTTGGGTTGGGTTGATCACGCAAGCGGACGATGCAGGGCGAGGGGACGCCCGCCCTGCATACATAAAAGGCCACGTTTTCCCATTCAGAGAACGGGTTACTGTAAAGGATATTGAGTCTGCGCTCCACGCGCTGGCGGCAAAAGGCTGCGTTGCCCTCTACACGGTAGGCGGGAAGCCCTACTTTTTGTTCCCAAGCTGGGCGAGACATCAGAGAATCCGAGAATGCAAACCGAAGTTCCCCGGGCCGGAAAATGCGGACGCTTGCGGCGATGCGAAGAATTCTGCGGCGAGTTGCGGCGAGTTGCCGCAAGCTGCGGCGGACTGCGGCCTTAATCCGAATCCTAATCCGAATCCGAATCCAAATCCTAATCCGAATCCAGGGTTAGACGCGCGCGAGGCGCGCTTTACCCCACCGAGCGTCGAGGAAGTGGCGGCTTATTGCCAGGAACGGAGAAACGGCGTGGATGCATCGCGCTTTGTCGATTTTTACATCTCAAAGGGCTGGATGGTAGGGAAGTCGAAGATGAAAGACTGGAAAGCCGCTGTTCGGAACTGGGAGCGGAGCAGTGACGCGAAAGCCACACCTGCTAAGAAGCCGGGGTACAACGTGCAGCACCACGGTGACGAGCTGTCCGATGTGCAGCGGGCGGCGATTCAAAAGCTGCTGGGGGACGGAGCATGATAAAAACATGGATTGTGATTCCCAAACCGATTCCGAACCTCTTTCCCCGGCTGATGCCGGAGCTTGGAAAACCAATTCTTACGCGGAAGTATCCGCAGAAGATGAAGGGGCGGACATTTTACCTTTTCGAGGTTGATGACCCGCTGGAAAAGCGGGAGAAAACGATCTGCGTGCATGAGAACGAGTGCTATGAAGTGGAGGTATCTGTGATTGTCAGGAGGAAGTAAATTTGGACCATGCACGCAGGACTGCCCCAACCGGAAAGCCGGTTGCAGCGCGTCCTGCGCGGCATGGCAGGCTGAGAAGGAAAGGCGGCTCAAAGTTTACGACAAGCGTGCCGAGATCATCGACATAAACCAGATGACCGATGGCGGGGCGAGAAACTGCCGGAGGGCGGCTAGGGGCAAACGGAAAATAGGAGGGGAAATGTGACACTATGACAGACAAGGAAATTATACAGGAGCTGCGTATCTGCGCGACGCATATAGAGAAGGGTTGCGGGCTTTGTCCACAAATGAAGTATGTGCGTTGCACGGAGCGGCTGGCGGATGAAGCTATCACCATGATCGAGCGCCTGACCGCCGAGAATGTGGCGCTGCGGGAGAAGGTGCCGCGGTGGATTAGCGTGGATGACAGGCACCCAAAGCCTGGAACGCGCGTCCTTGCTACGGACGGCGTATTTGTTGGAGAAGCATACCGAACAAGCGCTGATACGTGGCGCAGATATGATGGCATTGCAATGCGGGACTGCATCGGCAGCGTAGTCACCCACTGGATGCCGTTTCCGGAAGCACCGAAGTTTGCAGATGTATTGCGAGGAGCGCCGGAAGCGCAGGAGGGAGGAGAAAAGACATGAAAGCTGTTTTGATCAGCATCAATCCCGAATGGTGCGCAAAGATTGCCAGCGGTGAGAAAACGATCGAGGTGCGCAAGACGCGACCGAAACTCAATACGCCGTTTAAGTGCTACATCTACTGCACACAGAGCGCTGATATGCTTTGGATTTTGAAGGAAAGGGAACGGCCTCTCCATCCTGATAAAATAGCGGATGTTTTCAAGGCTGCTAAATGCGGCGGAGCATATCGGGGGAATGGCAAGGTCATCGGTGAATTTGTATGCGACCGGATTGACGCGATTGTTCCAACGACCGAGCCATACGGCATCTATGACATAGATGATGACTATGTGTTGCAGACATGCCTTGGAAACGGCGCTTTGTGGGACTATGGGCGCGGTGAAAGGCTGTATGGCTGGCACATATCCAACCTCAAGATTTACGATACGCCGCGCGAATTGGTCGAATTCAGACGGGCATGCAAAAATGACTGGTGGTGTGAAAGCTGTGCTATGTACTGGGAGCATAACGGGGTCTGCGGCAATGGTAGTTTGCAGATTCGACGCCCGCCTCAGAGCTGGTGCTACGTCGAAGACAAGGAGGCTTGAGATGGCAAAACGGCTGACAATCCGAAATAGCGATGGCAGTGTATCCCAGCCAACCGACCTCAAATGGGCGGAGGCACTGGAGAAACTTGCTGATTACGAAGATAGCAGGCTGACACCGGCTGAAGTTCACAGTATGTCCGGCGAGTGGCGCGTGATGATGTCTGTTTTGAACAGCATGGGGAGCTATGACCGTCTGCGCGAGCTTGCCGAAGCCGACAAGGACGGGCGAGTTATTGTTCTGCCTGCCAAAAAAGGAGATACACTGTATGCCGTGACTAGGTTTGGCGTTGAAAAACGAGTTGTAAAAGGAATTGCAGCGCCATTTTACTACAATACTTACGAAAGTAGTGATAGGGCAGCGCTCTCAACCGCTATTAGAAATTTTGGTAAGACCGTTTTCCTCACCCGCGAAGAAGCCGAGAAAGCTTTGCGGGAAATCCAAGGGAAGGAGGTTGCCGATGGAGCGACTGACAAGCCAGAATGAAGATTGTGTTCTGGTAAATGGGCACGCATTGGGTTGTGCGACGGTTGGCGAAATCGTTCAGATGGCGGAACGCCTTGCGGATTTTGAGGACATGGACAGCGCAGGCGCGCGCCTTGAGAAAGCATATTGTGAATACGTCGGGAAGGAGATGGAATTTTGGAGCGATTAACGTTTGAGGGCAATTTCTGCGACATTGCGCAGTGCCGCGAGCTGCCGTGTAAGTATGACGGAAACTGCTCACAGAAGCAGGTGTGGGAAAGGCTCCAGGATTACGAAGATAGCGGGCTGGCGCCGGAACGTTGTGCCGAATTTGCGCGAGCAGACGCGGAAGGACGGTACATCGTAATGCGTGATGCGGAGCAAGAGGGTGTTGCCCGCCTCCGCGAGCTTGCCGAAGCCGACAAGGACGGGCGCGTCCTGATTCTGCCGTGCAAGGTGGGCGATGTAATGTACAAATTGTTCCGAGAATATACAGAATGCACGAGCTATCAGGTCAGGAAAGATAACTATTGCTGCGAGGGGTGCATGGTTCCCTGCGACAGTTGTGAAGTAACAGTAATCAGGGCGATACAGCCAAATTCGCTACCGGAAGTAGTGAGGTATATCGAGGACATCGGCAAGACCGTATTTTTGAGCCGCGAGGAAGCCGAGAAGGCTTTGCAGGAAATGGAGTAACAGATGAAGAACAGATTGACGGTCAGACACGGGATGCTGTCCGACCTCAGAGCATACTTGAAGCAAAGTGGCTGGAAACTCGAAGAACCTGTCGGCGAGTATGAGGTTCTGAGGGCACGAAATCCGAATTATCCGCGACCACTTCTGGTTCACAACCGGGCAGAACGCGGCGTTGGGTACACCATCGACGGGCGCGATGCGAAGATTTACAGCGGATGGAAACGGAACCGCCGCAAGCGTTGCCTCGACCCAGACTGGCCTACGCAGGAAGAACGGACACGGTATTTTGAAGGAGTGGACGGAGTATGAGTTTCAGTAAGAAAAAACGAATGGCTTTGCTTCTGGCGGCTGTCGTGCTGGCTTGCACGCTCACCGGCTGCCATGAAGCCGACAAGGTAAACCACAACATGAACGTTGCCGCTGACAATTTCAGCTGTGAGCGCCGGGTCACGGTCTACAACGCGAGAACTGACAAAATCATCCGCTATATGTCCATCAGCAACAACTCCTCTTCGGAGCTGGTCGTAACGTGCAAGGTCGGTGCAAACGAGTACAAGAAGAATTACATTTACCTCAACGACTACACGCTCTACGTGGTCGAGGACATCACCGGCACGCACGCCGACCCGTACCATTATTTGATCGAGTTCCACACCGAGTTCCCGGTAAACGTGGATGTCAAGCCGTAGGAGGGAAAGAAGGATGGCGTATAACGTTTATGTTTCTTGCGATACGTGCGGTGCCACATATAACTGGGTGAACCACACGGTTTCACAATCTACTGCCGCGAAAATTGCGAGAAGCGGTGGGTGGAGCGTTGGGGAACGTGGATGGTTTTGCCCGGAGTGTCGGAAGAAGAGGAGAAAGAGAGAAAATGCCTGACGAGTATGACGAGAGATTCGGAGGTGACGAAGATGGCTGAACTGAAACCGTGCCCGTTTTGCGGCGCAGAGGCAGCGTTTTTGGGCACAACCTGTACGATAAAGTGTAAACAGTGCGGAGGGGCGCTTATCGCCACAAATCCCGTTGTGGCGAGGATGGAAATCGCAGCTGCGTGGAACAGGAGAGTAAATGATGGCCAAGTACATAACCAAAGTGCAGTTGAGACAACTCTATCAGTCTCAGCTCTTCGATAACGACGAATATCTGAGACTTTTAAAAGAGTTTGCAGGGATAGAAACCCGGCCGACCACGGAGTACAACCACTACGACGAAAATGGCGAGTTTATTGGTAGCAGCGTGGACACCGATCTTTCTGATCTGCTGGACGAGGCTGGCGTGGAGGTGCGGGACGATGGCTGAACTGAAACCGTGCCCCTTCTGCGGCGGGGAAGTTAGTCTTATTCTGTGCGATGACGAAGGGAATCTACATGATGAGGCATATAGAGAACATCCATATAGTGGACTTGGCTTTATGCTTCACCATGCTCACGAGGACAACCCAGAATGCCCGATTGCAAGCTATGAGTGCGATGGCGGGATTTTGGGTGGTGTGTATATTTACGACACGGAAGAACAAGCCGTTGAGGCATGGAACAGGAGGGTAAATGATGACTGATTACATCAAGCGCGCGGAGGCGCTGAAAGATTTTGAAGCCTGCAACGCGGAAAATCCGCGCTGGACACCGCAGCGAGTGAAAACGCTCCTGATGCGTCAGCCCGCCGCCGACGTTGCGGAGGTGGTGCGTTGCAAGGACTGCAAGCATCGGACTGAATCGGGCAACTGTGGACATCCGCGCCACCATGGGATTTTGCCATCGGCATATCCATACGATTTTTGCAGCTGCGGAGAACGGAAGGAAGGAGGTAACGACCATGTTTCAGATTGAGCTTTTGACGGGCGGCGTTTTCTGGGTATACGCCGTCGACATAGCGGAGAATATGTTTTTGATCTACCGAGATTCCCAGTGGAACTGGATTGGAATGGAAAAGTGCAAGCCGTATTACCTCAAGGTGAGTGAATGGGCAAATAAGAAGTTCGTTTCCACATTTTGCAGCTACGGAGAACGGAGGGAAGAATGAACACACACATTACAAACATCAAGGGCGACTGGCAGGAGGTCGTGGACACCTGCCGTGCCACCTCCGGCAAAGGCTCTTTGGGCCATGAGCCGAGCGAGGATTTTAAGCGCCGGATTTTAATTGCCGAACACTCGCCGATTCGGCGGATCTCGGTATCGTGGGTCTGGAAAGGCATTAAGAGCTGGATTGCGACGCACTGGTCAAGGCACAAATGGGAGTGCTTTATCTCTACGCAGAGAACCGACCGGACCGGAACGCCGAGGGACAAGCTCCCGCAGGACGCGCCGGTGGTCTTCGAGGGAGAAGCGAACGTACAAGCCCTGATCGATTTTCCATGCGCAAGCGGTTATGCAGCCAGGCAGCCCCGGAGACGCGCGAGTATGCCGAGGATTTCAAAGCGGCGCTGCATGAGGTGCAGCAGGAGATCTCGGACGTTCTGGTACCTAACTGCGTTTATCGGTGCGGCTGCCCAGAAATGCAGACGTGCGGGATGTACGAATGGTGGCTGAAATTTCACCCGGACATTGCAAGCACGGACATTCAGAAGCGGTATAACACTTACAACGAACTGTTTTGGAAAGTGAGGGAGAAGCGTGGGAGAAAGTAAGTTAAACGAAATGACGCTTGAAGAATTAAAGAACTATAATAAAAGGAGTAATGTAGAATGAACCCTGATGAAATCGATGTGATGAAACTGACCCCGGAAGATTATCTCAAGATGCGCGATCGTTGCAAAGAACTTGAGCGTGATAACATCCTTCAGCGTGAGCATGTTCTGGAGCTTGAACACACAAATTCTGAACTTTCTGCCACGATCAACAGAATGCACGGCGGCTGCCAGAGAGCCATTGAATTGCGCAAGCTTGTAGACGCATTATTTAACGTCGGACGAGACGAGGTTGTATCCGATGATGAGATTCTTAGAAGAATGAAAAACCTTCGAGATGAGATGGCAAGACTGCAAAAAGAAAACATTAAACTGTATAAGCAGCGTAATCAGCTGAACGACGAGAAAAAGCAGAAGGATGATTGTATTCTGAAACTTGTAAATGAACTGAGCCAATTTCGTGCGGCGGCGTTCGAAACGAAATGAACCTGCTTGGATGCTGGTAGATGCGGAACTGAAGGCTATTGTAAAAATTGAAAAACTGATGAAGGAAAATGCAAATGGGAACAATTCTTGCGATTGACCCCGGCAACATTCAATCCGGCTATGTACTGGTGGAGCACGACGGGAAGGAAATCCGGAAGGTGCTGGACGTTGGGAAGATTCCGAACGAGGAGATATATAAAGTGCTCTGCTTGCCATATGAACATTTAGCGATTGAGATGGTGGCGGGCATGGGAATGCCAGTCGGTCAAGAGGTGTTTGACACCTGTTTTTGGATTGGGCGGTTCTGGGAGTACGCCGAGCTTTACCGGAAGGGGTACCAGATACAGAAGATCTTCCGCCTGGAAGAAAAGCTTTACTTATGCGGCAGAGCGTCGGCGAAGGATGCGAACATCCGGCAAGCCCTCGTCGACCGCTACGCGCCAGGTCAGCCGAACTACGGCAAGGGAACAAAGAAGAACCCCGGTTTCTTTTACGGGTTCGCCGCCGACATGTGGGCGGCTATGGCGGTAGCTGTGACGTATTTTGACAAGTACATAAGGGGGGTTAAACTGTGAAAGATTTCCTTGTGATCTTCTTCGCCTCGGTGTTGGTTATTGCCGTGAGCATGCTTTGCTACAAGATCTGGTTTGATTGGATAGTAGGGCTTGACGCGCCGGGCTGGTTTAAGTTTATGCTGATTGCGTAGGAGGGAATATGAGTACAATGAACGATCTGGCAAAGCGTATTCGCAGAAGCAACAAGGCTTATTTTGCCGCCGGTATGGAAGCCGGAAAGCAGAAGGTGACGGACCTTTTCTTTGTGGCGGCGCATGAACTGGGAATGCTCAAAAGCCCGGCGAAGGCAAAGGAACTTCTGGACAAAATGGAGCAGCTGGACGCAGAGTACGGCGTGGCATGGCTGGGCAAGAAGGAATCCGATGATGCAATTCACCGGCTGGACTCGAGCCTCAAGAAGCTCTGCGGTCCGTTCTTTCAGCCGTTTTTCGAACGGAACGATACAATCAAGGATTGGTGGGACAAATGAAAATTGTTTTGGAACCGTGGGCGATCATGCCCACAAGGGCACATGAATACGATGCGGGGCTTGACCTGTATTCGGCGAGCGACAACGTTTACATCTACCCCGGAGAAAGCGAATTGTTTGATACAGGCGTACATGTCCAGCTGCCGAAAAACACGGTGGGATTTCTCAAGAGCAAAAGCGGTCTGAACGTCAAGCACGGAATCACAAGCGAAGGGGTCATAGACGTCGGCTA
>OEIM01000003.1_pt1 | contig 101364 bp, 156 predicted proteins | sample 1538341 | NCBI WGS metagenome assembly OEIM01 (sample SAMN02324081, study PRJEB22366) | human gut metagenome | biome: human | place: Canada: Ontario | collected 2010-10 | reverse complement strand
TTTTTTTCATTTGATAACTCTCTAATATTATAATATTTGCTATTCAAGAAAGCTTGTAAATCATTAGTATTATCTGAAAATGTATTAGTTCTAATAACATTAATTGCTGCAAATAGATCTTCAATTTTTATACCTTCTTCTGAACTTGTAGCAATATCACCATTAAATTCTAGAATCTTTTCTAATGTACTAATCTCTTTCTTACTATAGTTCTTTTTAGGTTCAGCAATAATAACGTCTGTATTTTTACTAAACACATTTACTAAATCACACGAATCTTTAAAGATAACAAAATGATTATAAGGTAATACTTTCTTGCTTAGCTTAGCCCAAAATCTCTTAAACCAATTATACTTTTTACATAATAAGACACAACCTGGTTTAAGTGTTACATATTGTATATTCATATTATTCTTTCTCCAATCTAAGTACGATAGTTAGCTGAACTCTATCTCCTATTATTTCAGGTATTAATGCAGGATTAACCATCCATTCATCATCAGCTTTACCTTTTATTATCAGACCTTTATCTCTTAATTTCCCTATGTATCTACTTAAGTTATCACTAGTAATGCCTGTTGCAGCTTTTAGATAACGTCTGTTTTCGGTACTTATTACATTCTTGCTGTACCCAGGGAGCTTAGGAGTATTAATATCTATATCAATTAATAAAACCATCAAGTCTTGCTCCCTAGTGGTCAGCTAAAGTACACCATCAAGTGATTTGAGGAATTCTCTGTAAAGATCTGTTTTCTTAACAGTCTTTACTAATTTATTCATTGATAATTTCCTTTACCTTTTTAAGAATTTGATTCATATTGAAATATACCGTATCTGCTTCAACCTTAACGCAAGTAGGAATCTCTTGATTATTATAGGCTTCTACTAAAGCATCATGGTCTTTCTTATATTGAGCTTCTAGTGTATCTACTAAATCAGATAATGCACACAATTTATCAATTGCAGAAAGCTCTTCATTTTCATCTTCGATGACTAACAGATTACCTGATTCTACAAACTCTTCTGCCGTTTCCTCATCCATACAAATATAACGTGAACACTTCTCACTATCATTTTCAGTTGTCATACTGAATTCATACAAATTAGTGTCTTCATTATAAGTAAGCATATCACCTTTTTGTGCAGATGCAAATTCTTTAATTACCTTATAGTTCTTCATAATAATTATTATTTAGTTGTTTAATAGTTGTTACATATATCTAAACGGTAAATGTTAAAATAGTATCTATTCTTTAACATTTGTTAACTTATATTTAAGTAATGACATGAAAAAAGGCTAGATCCGCAGACCTAGCCCCACAACAACTATTAATACGCATTAATATTTAGTCTTTTCTTGCTATAATATCATAAGGTTTAACTAACTGACTATCCTTAAATAAGTCAAAGTCTTTAGCAAACTTCTTATTAAATACTATTGTATCTCCTACTTTAAAGTCTGTTATATTTAGACTTTCTGGAATAGCAAGTACAATTCCTAATCTCCACTCTGACTCTACTTCTTTTACTTCAGTCTTAGTCTCAAACTTCTCATAACCATCAACATCTTTTTCACCTGTACCAACTGCTTCGGTTATTTCTTTCTTTAGCTTAATAGGTTCAAGAGGTTTAACTAACACATCTTTCAGAGGAGTATAACCAATTCCATTAATTACTGTTTCTAGTACTTTATCTTCCATAATATTCTTATTTATATTCTATAACGTATTATTTGTTGTTTTGTTTCTTTAATCTCAATATATTTCCGCCATTAGAACAGCAGTATCTCCTAGCTAAAGTAGGACAATTTTTATCTAAGTAATAGCATCCATCACAACTACCTATAGGATTAGACTCTACTATAAACTATTTGTTATCTATTGTTACTGGTATTCTATTCTTTACTATCTTTGCTAATTCCTAGTCGTTCAAAGTCATTACATTATTCTTTATTCTTTTTTATCTTTTTTAAGTATAAATCCTTGAGTACATAATGAAGTAATCCTAGAAGGACAATAGCAATTGTATAAATCACAACCTTGACACATACCTTTTATTTCATTCTCTACTAAAGTATAAGGCTTATTACCAAAATATACTTTCTTACCTAAGTAAGCGACTTCCTTAACTTGTTGTTGTTGTTTATTCATAATATAAATATCTAAAGTAGGAGACTATAATCAGTCTATACTGTCTTAGACTGTCTTTAACTGTTATAGACAGTAACGTATAAACTCTTATAAAAGTTTCTTTTATGATAAACTTTTTAACATTTGTTAAGAACAATTATAGCTATTTAATAGCTAATTTTTAACATTATTTATGAATTAATTTGTATAATTCATCAGCTAACTTCTTAGCATCTGGGTGAGCTTTGCTACTACAACGTAATGAGAAGAAATGTTCCCAATCTGATTCAAATCCTGTCATAACTAAAGGAGAACATACAGCAAATGGTAGTACTTGTCTAGCTTGTTGTGGTTTCCAGCCCTTATTTATTAATAGATTATACTGTGTTTCAGCATTATTTAAGCACCATAAAAAGTTATCAGTTATACCATTATCAGAAGGTAATTGTATCTTCATCTTATCTATGTCGCACCAATCGCCATCCCAGTAAGTATAATTACCAGTAGGTATATCTAACCAAGTAGGCTTAATAAAAGTAATTTCATTATTAAATTTATCCTTACTATAGTTGCAATAACGAGTGCTCTCCCTAGCAAAACTAAATACACGATGTCTTAAAAAGCTTTCACCGGTTACTCTATCTAATATCCATTTTACTGTAATACGCTTCTCATGATGCTCTGTAGGTTCTACTTGATAGCATAATAATTCTTTTAAGTTATTTTCTACTAGTACTCTAAGATTAGTAGTAATATACGCTTTGTAACTAATTGTATAATTACTCTCTGTTAATACTTCATAAGGTACTAGGTTTACCTTAGTATGTGGGTTACTTTGTATCTTACTGAGATTCGGGTCTTCTCCATCTATAGTAAGATAAATAGTACCATGCTCTAACATAGCTCCATGACCAAGCTTAATCATACGATCTACAAACTCTTTAGCACTATTCTCTGTTATCTTATCTTCAGACTTATAGCAAGTTCTACCTGCTAATTCTATCATCTTATAAGGATCTTTTTCCTCAATAATCTGTACACTGGATTCTATTAATTTCATATTATTTCTTTTTAGTAGTCTTTCTTATGTATGTAATAAATCTTATATGTGGTACTCCTAGTTTAGACGGTTTTTTATATGTAATATAAACTGAGGATGTGCAGTTTAACAGGTTATATGAATATTTAAACATATTAACCATGCATACTATTATTTGTTTATTTTCTGATAGTCTAGTAATAGATAAGTGACGCTGTTTAAATCTAAACATGAAGTGGTAAGTACTATGAATTATATTTTCTACTTGTTTTGTATTAGTATTATATACCCAGTAGTGAACTCCATTCCAGTTATATTGACTAGCTATTAATATATACGTAACACCTTTAGTACGCACTTTTAATACTAAAAATTTAGTATTATCAATCTGTATTTCTTGTTGCCTATTTAGATTATCTATCATAGGCTCAATATGTTCTATATAATAATCTATGCTATGTTTCATATTATCTATAACGCAAATATTAAGAATAATTACAGATATTTAACATAAATTAAACATATTTAAAAATAAAATATAAAAATATTTTATAAAATTTTTTTGAGAGAGGTGGTGCGTGTGTGGAATTAAAAAAATATAAAATACCCCCGCGTGTGCGAAACAGCAAAGATTCACTCCCCTCTATTAAGTATCGGCAGGGAACACTCCGTACTAATTTGGTGTTGGCGTTCCCTTTTATCGTGTATTGTGTAATTCTTAAAATTGTGTAGTTATGAAATGTAATGTAACAAGCTTTGTTAAGGTTGAGAGAGAGAACGAAATGCCGTACTTTATTATTAAAGCAACGGGAGTTGAGGGTGACGAGAGTGCAAACGTAGTAGATGAGGACGGATGTATTAATCCATTCGCCATGATGTCAAGGCGTTTCAACTTTACAAAAACACTTTTTCCGTCAACGGACAAACAAGTAGAGCAACTCGAAAAACTCTATGAGGTGGATGAAAATGGGAAAGTGGTTAAGGGTGCGCCTATACGGTTAATGTCGGTTTCTTGGGCAACGGGTACGGAGTTCTACATTCGTAAAGAGGGTTCTGTGACTGGTGTCTATGAGACAGAGGAAGAGGTTACGGAAAAGGTTGTGCGTAATGGTAAGACCATTGAAGTGACTAAGACTAAGTACATACCAAAAGTATTTAAAAGTGTTAATTTGACGCTCTTTGAAAATGCTGATGGTACATGTGCTGAGAACGGTGGAAACGCTGATGCTTTATGCAAAAGGACTTTTGAGAGGGGACTTGAATCAGGTGCCTATATTCCATGCGAAACCGCAACCGACATTACTGAGGTAATCGCTTAATATATAGCGATTTTATCCAACAAGCATTGCCTACTGTTATGTGGGCTCTGCTTGCTTCGCAAATCAACATTTATTATCAACATAACAACTTTGCCTATGTATTCATTAATACACGGACTATTGAACATTCTATCTGTCCTATTTTGTTATTACATTATAGGAGGGATTAATGGTTTAATCTTTTACCTTATCTTTAATGTATTTCACATTCTATATCTTACTTTAAGATTAGATGATGAGTAAGAGAACAAATTAGAATAAGAGAATAGCATAACGAAAATAATGCGCTTGTTCTATAAATAAAAAACTCAATAACTTCGGAGTAGCGTAAGCTACGGAGTTGTGTAACAATCCCAAGACATTGAGGGCACCAGTTTCTTATGTAAATCTAAAGGTTGTGGACTATCCACGTAAATACTTAGCTAATCCAAGCCAGATTAGAGAATTCCTTTAGTCTTAAGTTTTAGGTGTAAAATGCAATTTAATCATTAACTAAATAAACAATCATATGGATAGAGACACAGAATTAGGTATGTTATCAGTAATAATCACAATGATAGTATTATATCTATCTATATGGTTATTTAACTAAGATATACAGATTTATTTCGCAAAGTAATTATTCTATGAAATGCAAATTACCCTCATATGTCGTGAGACATAATTTAACTACGTTTAAGTTATAATAGTATAAGTTAGGTATGCCCTTATAAAGACTTAGGTAGCGCTAAGGACTATACTATTATAACTCTCTTCTTAATGCAGCCGCCAATAGGCGGACAGTGACAAGCCTGTAAAAATGCAGAGTCAAGAAGTAATCTTAATCAATATGCACAATTGATACAGATTATGAATCCACGTGGTAGAGGCAGTTGTAGGTTCCAACTGGTGCACCTCTTTAGAGACAGCAACCAAGCTCGAAGTAAGCAGAGCGAAGAGAGAAACTATACCTCGATAGGTTTAATGAGGTGCTTAACAGTCCGACACTAACTGAACAATAAGTGTCTATTTTTTAGCGTAGATAAGTTAAGTCATTAGTAGCTAATCATACTAAGTAATCGGCTCTCGATTAGGAGAGTGCTTAATTTATAATCGTGATAAGTATCAAAGAATATGTTGGGCAACGTGTGGTGACGCTATTACTTAGGGAGTAGGCCCGTAACAGTACAGCTCGACTAAGGAAATGTTTTCAAGCGCGAATGAGACATATTCTTCAAAATAGAGTAAGAGAAATGAGGTCTTATATCAGACAGCTCTTAGCATAGCTTATAGTGGTGTTTTCCATAACTATATTAAAAGGAAGACTCAGGAAATAAAACAAACTTAGTAAGAATGAGTATGTTTATACCTGAAGAAACTAACACTTCAGCTAAACTAGACATAATAAAAATACTAAAAAACCAGTTTGGTTTTAGTCTTAGACAAACTAAAGAATATGTAGATAGTTGTATAGGAAGATATAATATATTTCCTAAAGTTATTACACAAAAAGATATAGATACTATTATCGAAAAATTAAAACCTTATGATATAGCTATATCTACAGTTAGATTTTATTAATAAGTTAATGCAGTAAATATTACTGCATCTATACTGTGAGAATCAGTATCAACTTTGTGGGGCTTATATTCAGTTATCCTTTACATAAAATAGGAGTCATAACCTAATAATACCGTAATATAAACTGATATTAGTGCAGATAAATCAAAGATATATTATTCGTGAGGGAGAATAATAGAGTCTATCAGTGGGTTTAGTGTTTACCTGTCTCAGAAAAGCATAGGAGTAGAAAACTGTGAACTACTCCGTCTTTAAGGTGAGAATCCTTGACAATCCTGTGGGGCTTATATCTATTCATACAGAGCGAGTACGTTCGGGAAAGCTTAAAATACTTATCTGTGAAATAGTATTAGTGCAGACGTTAAAAATCAGGAACAGCTACATCATTACTAACAATATTATCGGTCACAAGTCTAACAACAATATGATGTAGCCAAGTTTGCCCGTCCTTAGATTTACAGTATGAGCCATTTGTTTATTTAATCATTGTTTCATTCTTAATTGTACAGATTGATTAATTAAGCATAACAGTAAGCGTACTGTTGTCAGTATATTTATATGTGAATATAGATATACTGATTGCACTCATTGAGGCAGCCTTCACGTGGCGAGTGTGTTAAGTAGTAGGTTAAATAAATCTTCCAGTTTGTACCTATGAAAACTAATGCCTTTTATAATTAGTAATTAACATTAAAATCAATTTAATATGAAAGAAGAAAAACTTACAAGATTAAGAGTTTTAAGAGTAATGTCGTATGATCTCTTACATTTCCTTATAAAGGAAAAAATACTTAGTGTATTTCTAACTGAATGCTTAAACAATGACTATTCTTGGATTCTTGAGGATAAAATAGAACAAACAAGTATAAGTCATGATTTATACGAATTTGAGAACTATTTCATATTTGATATATCTACTACTTTTACTGAAAGTTCTTGGTGGAGATATGCATTTAAATACAGGGAGGAGTATTCATGGAAAGTACAAATAGTATCACTAAATCTATAGTAGGCGCTATAATATTTGTACTTATAGTTATTTGGATAGCTAATAGACTATCTGTTACACATATTAATACTGCTACAGAATTTTTAGACAATTATAAGAATTGTGTAATAGTAAGAAAAGACAATAGTACAAGTGACTATATACTTACTATTAAAAATCCTTATACTCAAGACATTAGATATAGAATTACTAATGTAGTTGTTCCTTCTGGATTATGGTATAATTATTCTATAGGAGATACTATTGGTAGGAAAAAGCAATTATATTTTAGTCAATAAAGGTAAGTAGTTATGAAAAGAGAAGAAATTAAATCTTACAAAGATGCTTGTAAAGTAATAGGTAGAAAACCTAGAACTTATAAAGACAAGCATTTAAATCTGTATGAACAGCTTAGTACAATTATAGCTGCTCTAAATTTCATTAGTAATGGTAATAAACCTTGGACACCTAAGTTCGATTATTATTACATCTATTCTTGGTTATACAGAAAAGATGGATATAATAAATCTGCGGGTTTGTTCGATTTGAATTCTAGCAATGGGTTAGGCGTTTCCGATGCTCATGTCGGGACTTCTCTGAGGATAAAAGAAAGAGAGGATGGATATTACATAATAGAAAACTTTAAAGAACTACTCCAAGATTGGTTTTGGGGAGATTAATTACTAATTTTAAAACATTATCAAAATGGAAAATGAAATGATGGCGAGACCTAAACCGCCAAGAAGAACTGTTTGGGTAATAGTAGCAATCATTGCCTTAATAGGCATGGTAGGAGCAATAATTTACGCAGAGCGTGAAAACATTGCTAATTTCTTAAATGGTGTGAACCAAGAAGAAGTACAAGAAGATCCTCAAGTTATCATTGAGGAACCTGTAACAACAATACAGGATATTCTCGACATGAGAGAGCAAATGAGAGAAGATAGAAGAGTTGATAGTGTATTTTTAGCTATGCCAAAGGTAGTATTAATTGATATTTTGATGCAGCATGGTACATCGTTGTCTATAAAAGACATGATTTACATATATGAATCAAACACATCAACGTATAATACAGTATTATCTGGGGCAAGAGCTCAAAAATATCTTGATGATTCTATAAAAACTAATCCCTTACCAACGGTTGTAAACGACTCTATTCAGAATTAAAACCAAACCTTCTTTCTGTTTTAAATGAATATTAGAGTCTAGTATACTCAGTCTGTGAAGATAGAGTATACGTCCTCAGAAAATGACAAGCATGTGGGGCGGGAGTAAATAAGTAAAACTAAGCAGTAGTATTATATATCAGTAAGGATACTACGCCGAATCTGATTGTTTTATTTATTTATAGTCGTGCGGACGTTAAAATCATGTACTCTAATAAGATTTAGTTTGACAGCTATTTCTGCTTATGAGTTAAAACTATAGTGAGAGTCATTAATAAGTAAACGATTGTGGTCGTTCATCTTTGTCTTATAACAAATGCTATAAACTAAGAGTTGGCACTAACTTAATTAAATCCTGAGTGTCCAGGCGTCGTTATCAATCAATTTAAACGTTTAAATTATGGGAATATTATCAAAATTAACCAGAACAATGCGTATTAGAAAAATACGCAGAGAAGCTAGACAAAAGGCTTATGAAGCATTATGCCTATCACCATTGAAATACTCTAGAGCAATTGCTGAAATAGATTGTATTATCGATGGTCACCAATGGAGTAGTGAATTTGATCCTAAAAAGGAAATAGCTAAAGGCACTACTAAGAGAGTATACTGCAAACATTGTGGAGTATACTATCATACTCACACTTATAAAGAAGATATATGAAAAAATTAAGTAATGGATACCTAGAGACAAAATTTAAAGTATTCCGTCGTAGTGATGATACTATGGTAGACGAAACAGAAGCTTATATTAAAATAGACTCTATAGTAGGAATATGTAGAAGTATTAAAAGTAATACTACAGATATAATACTTGCAAGTGGAGAGTTGTATACAACTACAGAGAATTTTGAGGATTTCTGTATAGATTTTTTTAAAGAAAATTAATTTTAATCAATAAAACTTAAACAAATGAAACTTTTAATTATTGGATTTAAAGATGGAGTTGATGATAAACTCATCGAAAATGGTGTACTTGCTCTTCAAGGTATAATGGGTATAGATGTTAAAGCTACTATCTATACTGAAGATGAATTTCTACCTACTAACAAAAACAAGAAAAAGCCTGTGAAAAGCGATTTTATGGTCGCCATAGAAACAGTTAACGAAGTATGTGGAGGAGAATCAGACAGTATAGCTTTCTGTAGCTCTTTCTATACTCTTGTATTAAAAGGAGTAATACAGAGACCCATTCTTGAAGTACTATCATATGGTCCTAAAACTAGTAGAGATCTTGAATTTCTTTCTAAAAGAAAAGAAATGGAAAATATTGTAAAATATGCTCGTGTAGCTTTATCAATGATTTCATAATGGGAAAGACATTCAAAGATAGTAATTATGCCATGAAATATGGCAATACTAAGAAAACAAGATCACGTAGAGCTAAATTACAGCCTTATGATCGTAAAGCTAGAGACTATGAGACTGATAAGTAATCAAAAACTTAAAGCAACAGTAAATAATCGTTTAAAGAACGATTGTCCGTTACAATGCAATAAAAAACATTGTGATGTATGTCAATTCAGAAATGACAAATCTGAATCGATTCCAACAGTAACTACTAATACTCCTTCGCCAGAGGTATACGGTAGAGATATGTATTATTAACCCTAAACAAGTTAGTATGGTGCAGTCAACCCAGAACTATTATTATCAACCAGATCCCTAATGGAAGCTTAGTAACAACTAAGCTTACTAAGCAAGAGTACAATGGACTATACAACGGTCAACCAGTATCTAATATTGGTTTAAGATGAAGGAAAAGGGTTGCCTATGAATAAGAGATACGAATAAGTAGGATAGTAGTTCTTTTAAAGAAATTAAAGAAATTGACTGTTAGGTCTATGAATCAGTCGTATGGACGAGGGTTTGATCCCCTCCAGCTCCACTCACTATGACGTCTAAGGTGACTTCTATTGCTAGCATTTCCCTCGAAGTAAAATGATAGGAAATGTATAGTTAGTAGATTAGATGTAAATATCTACTAACCATTGGGGCTGAATGAATTTGACAGCGACAGTGTGAAGTAGAATAGGTCAATAAGCAGATAACTGGCAATACAAGTTATGTTATGAACTATAGCCGTATTGCGGCGTAAGTTCAAAACGGCTAAGCTAATGTCGTAGAAAGCTGGAGTAAGGATAGTACTCAGATGGTAGAGCGGTGAGATAATATCAAAAGCTGGTATCGGAGGTTCGAATCCTCCCCTTACTACAAACTTAATTATCAAAATTATGAGAACAGTAAAACAAATTAAAGCAACAAAAAGAAACTTTTCTATTTTGTATCTTACTAGTGTTTTAAAAATGTTAGATCGTATAGAGTCTTGGACTAGAAATTATTCTATAAAACAAGCTATAAACATGACTAGAAACGCTGCTAAATATGCTATATTAGAGATAAAAGATACAAATTATGAACATTCTTTTTATGGACCTCAAACAGATGTAAAGTATGAGTGTAAAGAAAGCAATCAATGATTTAATTCCACCTGAGTGGGATTATGTTCTTAGAAAGAACAAAGTTCTAACAAAGTTCATAGATTATATGTATGAATTTTGCGTACCAACTTACTGGAGAAATAATAAGTATCATAGAAAAGCAATTGAAAGAATTCGATTTAAATTTAGTCGAGGAATTTTAGATTGTATTGATGCTATAAATACTTCAGAAGGATATCATTTTTGGAAGAAAAAAAAATTGAATTTAGAAATAGAAATATATAAAGAGCAAATACGATGAATAAAATTGAAATCATTCCTTGGGTTAAGTTTAACGATCCAGGAGTAAAACAAGAAATCGAAAAACTTGCAGAAAAGTCTACATCTAAAATGGATTTTCTTTCAAGAGTAAAAGATCAGTATAATTTATCATTATCTGATGCTAAAATTGTTGCAGATAAATTCTTTAAAAAGGAGGTATAAATGTTAGAACTTAAAAGAGCTGGCTTATATATAGCCAATGGAAAAAACACAAGTGTTTTAGTAAGAGTTGCTGGTGAATATCCTTATTTACGAGTAATTAGTGGCGTTCTATTGAACGATATGGAAAAAGACGGTACAGTTACTGTCTTAAAAGAAGATGATCCTGAATTGCAGGATATAGTATGTAATCCAAAGAACTATATCTTTGATCTTCCATCTGTAAGTAGTTCTATTAAGAATGAAAATGGATTAAAGACTACTGAAAAGAAGTCTATCGAGTTTACAAATGAGCAATTCGATGAATGGGTTAATAAATATATTAACTTTACTAAAATGTACCCAGAACAGTACAATGTCAAAGCTCAAGTAATGATTATCAGTGCAGGATTTAGCATATCTCAAGCTGATCTTATCATTCAACAAATTCAAACAAGACTTCGTTTACGTGGTATTATGTAAAGTATTATGAAAGCATTTGAGTACTTACAAAAAAATATTAAGAAAGAATATTCTTTCTATCCTGGTACAATTATATCTTTAACTACTAAAGATGCAGTTACTCCATTTAGACTTAATGAAAAGGAGTATTGTACTGGAAGAATTAAGATAGGTAATCAGTATTATAATTTCCTAAAAGATGAGTCTAGTGATGGTGCAATCTTTAGTGGATTACCTGATAATATCTATAAAAGAGTAGAATATCCTATACTTAATACAATAGCACAAAGAATCCAAGACAAGATTATGGTATTTGCTATTAGTCATGCAGAGATGCAACAAACTAAAACTGAGTTAGTTCAGTTAAGAATAGCAAATAGTATGATTATGAATCTCAAATGTCTTAGTTCAGATGATAGAATTCTCTGGGCTAATTGGATAAAAGAACTTTACTGGGAGAGAAAAAAGATACTACACAGATGGTATCTAGAATATGTTTTACCATTTTAATTACTAAATAAGGATTAAAGTCATTGGGTTGGCTTTAGTCCACTAAAATCTAGCGAACTATGAAAGAAGAAGAAAAGCTTCTTGTAGAGCAAGCTAGAGATGGTTCCGAAAGAGCTTTTAGTACGCTTTATAATACCTATAAAAAGACTGTTTGGTACACTGCTTTTAAAGTAGTAAACAACGCAGATGCAGCAGATGATATAACATCCCAAGTATTTACTAAAGTATATTTAAAGCTTAAATCTTATACACATCACTTATCATTTGAGATGTGGTTAAAGACTATTACAGTTAATACTGCAATAGATTATATAAGAAGGAACAAAAAAGAGCAATTGAATAACTATATTGATGAAGAAGATTCTACAATTCAATTAAATGGATTAGAGCATAGTCCAGAAGATAATCTTATATTTCAGCAAAATATAAATATTGTTATGGATTGTATTCCTCGTCTTAAGAAGAAATATAGAGATTTAATTTATGCTCGGTTGGATGGAAAATCCTACCAACAAATTTCAGAAGAGCTTGCTATTCCAGAAGCGACTGTAAAGACGTGTTTGAATAAAGCAAGACAAAGACTGAGAGAGATGTTTAACAAATATTAACCAATACTTACAAATTATGGCAAATTCATTTGGTCTACTGTGTCTTGCAGTAGTAATTGGATTCATTGCTTCTATAGTAATGAAGGATGCCAAAGCTTTCGGCAAATTGATGGCCATCATGCTGATAAGCTTGCTTGTAGGTGCAGGAGTAAAGGAGTTAGTAGATATTACTAATGATGATATTACTTCTGAGAAAACTGCAGTAGTTTCTACAGAATCTACTCCCATGCACAGTAGTATTTCTCCTTTTGTATTGGAGGATACTGTTGCTATTCTAGATTGTGCAAGTAAGGAAATAGTAGAGCGTGACAGTGTAGAAATTGAAGCAGAAGGAGTACCTACAAAACAGAGAGTGAAAAGTAGTTATATAGATGATTCATGAGAGTATATTACTCTCAATATTATTTATATATATCTACAAGTATTTAATCTAATTAACGCGTAAGGAGCGCATCATTATCAAAATGGCAAAGAATAATAAGAATGCAATTAAAACTGCAAAGAAACAAACTAAGACTGCAGAGGAAAAAGTAAAGACTCAAGTAGCAGAAGCTGCAGTTGAAGCGCCAAAAGCAGAGGAAACTAAGGTTGAAGAAACCAAAGTTGAAGAACCTATTCCTGCTCCTGTAGAAGAGAAGAAGGAAGAGATTACTAGCCCAAATGGAGAAGTAATTAATCCAGAAGTAGTCGAAGAGGCTAAGGTTGAAAAGCCTAAACCTGCTACTCAAGTAGTAAATACATCAAAAGCAACATCTTTAGGTGCTGCACTTTCTTCAGCTGGAGGTTCTACAGACCGTATTGACAAGAATCATGCAATTGATCTTGCAAAGATGGTATATCAGGAATATGTAAATAATCCAGATACTCCCAGTAGTATCCGACAGACTGCTAAGAAGCAATTTGATGTAATGACTGGAGTTGCTTTGCTTCAGTATTTTACTCAGCTAGAAGAAGACTTCGAGAATCTAGGAGTGCGCATTAAACCACATATGCGTGAACAAGCAGAAAATGTTCTTACGAATTATCTTGGAGTTAAAGTAAAGACTACTGCCCAAGATGATGGTCAGTTATTGCTTCAATTTGAAGAAATTCCAACTGAGACTCGTAAGACTGCTGCACAGGACAATAAGGCTAAAGAAAAACCTATACCAGAACCAAGTCCTGAACTTCCTGAAAAAGAGAAGTTAGAAGCATTACGTACAATTTTCGCTCAAACTAATAAGGGTGGAATTGGAGGTAATCTCTTGAGTGGTATTGAATGGGCACGTAAAGCATTCTCATTTGCTGCTGAAGAGAAGAAGTCTGTCATCTTTGCAAATATTCTTCACAAGGGTACTGAAGCTACTATGATTAACTGCCTACGTGGTATGGTTAATGGTAAGATGGGAGCTGAGCATAGTATTCTTGGAGCTCATGCATTATTGAAAGCTTGGTGTCCTACATTGAGTGAACAAGAAGTTGCAGAATTGACCGCAGTACTTATGTCTGCTGCTTCTAAGAAGAAAGTTGATGATTGGAACGAGAAGGGTGGTTCATCTCATGGAAAGCCAACTTATGACGGAGAACTTACTGTAGTAAATCGTCAGATTTTAGCAGCAAATGCAGGAAATGTAATTGATGCTATCTTAAAGGGTAATGTTGAAGACGTTGCTGTAAAGGTTCCAGACAGTCAGCTTGACATGATTGTTCATCCAAATTCTATCCGTAAAACGCTTATTGCAGCATATGGAGATTCTGAGAATATCCTAAAAGACAAGTTAAAAGAACTTGTTCAATATTATGCTAAGCCAATTATGCGTTTGTCTTCATATGTAGACAAGTCAGCATACGCTGAGGCTAAAAAGTAATCAATATGAAGCGTTTTAATATGTTAATCACACTAATAATGGTGTGTTTAGGAGGATTCATAGGATTTGATCCTAATTCTCCGTCTCAAACTGCAAATGCTGAAGAAACTCGAATTCGTTGGGTAGACGTACCCAAAATGCCAGTAGACGTACTAGGTTTGAATGAAGAGAAATCTATCAACATTGACTTGCAGGAAAAGACTGTATTATTTAATGGAGACGTTGATAATACTACTGTGACAATTAAAACGGATGTTGAGACACGTCCAGAGTATATAACTAAGGTAGTAGAAAAGGTAGTATATTTACCTGAAGATATTGCCTATAGAAGCAAATTTTTTAATCGTTTAAAACCGATTAATAAAGAACTACCAGTGAAAAATTGGTAACTGCCGAAGAGAAACGCAGACCGCTACTAGAACTATACAAGCGGTATATAAAAGCTATAAGTATAAATATTCATTATTTGAGCCTAACTAAGCCGTGTAATGTGAGTAATACAGGATACTGAAATGTACTAAGTAAGAGCTAACACTATTTACTTATACTATAGTATGATAACTTGTTGTGTTATAAAATTACTCTATAACTGAAGAAGCAACAGGAAAATGGGAGAGCGTGCATAACCCATAAGCGAGAACCGTACTGGTGGCTAAAAGACGCAGATGTGGAAGGAGCAGCTATCGCATCTAAACAAAGCAAGGGGTATCGTTCACCTCTATACACATTCGTTGACCAATATCACTGGTGAAATCACGAAGGAATGTGAACACGTGCTGTTTATACGTTGTCATCTTAACTGAGAATCGACTAGCATTCTAGGGTGTCTCCAAAACCCCCTTGGCCCACTACTTAAGTGTGTACGAGCCTAAAGAATATTGCCTTAGTGTTCTATATTATATCTAAAGATCTTCTGTTGTATAGAAGTGTAAAATTCAATTGGGAATCGGGAAAATCGATAGCAAGATTAGTACTTAGATATGATATATATGAAGGAGGAGGATAATATAATAATGAGCAGAAATTAATTAAGACATGGCTGAGTGGCTATGATCCGTATAATATCTTTTTGTATGAGAGTTATATGACAGATTAACCGGATTGGGTGCAAAACCCTTACGCAATACAGTGAACGTTAGAGTTAGCTGTTTGGGAGAAATCCCTATGGAAAGTAAATTGCGTGTCTTACAGCTTAAGAGATTTCATAATATAGTTGCAATTACTATAGTGTTTAGAAATAAGCATAATGAAGTTTAGATTATTATATTATAAAGTGACTTGTTAGTAACGTCACTATAAAGCTTAGTGTGCTTTGCACCGAGTAATAAACTAACTAGCGCTTGAAGTCCGCGAAAAGACTATTAGTAGTTGGATATATGATCAATATAAGTATATTCATGGGAAACAAAGGAAGGTGGAACTGAGTCCACCCATAAAACTCAGACAAAGTAAGTAAGGTATCTTTAACCAAGATTCGCTAGAAATAATTAGGTAAGAGCTATGCACTCCAGCATAGAGCAGGATCTTACGATGCGTCTTAAGAGGCCGACACGAAGTAGAATGGAAGTAATCTACGCATTGCCTTGATTAGTTAATGTTATATAAGATGTTATATACTTTAGTAAGTCTAATCAATGAGTGCCTACGCTGAAACGAACAGCTAAAACAAATAAGGAGAGTGTAAACATGTTTAATCTTTAAAACAATAGGGAAGTTCAATGGTAGTACCTTGACAAAGTATAAACCACCCCGCTATTGAAGTAACTTGCTACATGAAATTCTGTAAACTAATGTGCGCAACACATTAGCTAAGGAGATCGCTGAGACGGCTGGTATACTTCTCATTAGAGTGTACTAAAACGTTTGTTGAATGGTTGGAAATACCATGAGTAGAAAATAGTAACCTGAGATTTATCGCAATGTCAGAAGTGAAATGTCCAAAAGTGGGTGCTGTAAAACATCAGCAGCTTTTGTATTAGTAGTTTTAGTAACGTTTCTCAACAGAAACGACCCTCATTCGCCAGGTCTATTTAAGATAAGAATGTTGTAATAGCTTATATGCCCGTAGATAGTATCGTACTATTGATGATGGAGCTCTCTACATCTTTGCATCAAATCGCGTTGTAGAGTACGGCAAACAAAGGGAAACGGTAGGTGTTACGAGTCCCCTTTAAGTACAATCTCGAAACCCAAAATTGCAAATATTAACAGATATTAGCAAAAAATATTATGTTTTAGAAAAGTAGAAATAAATAAGTGAAGAACGGCTGACTTATCTGTCTAATAAGTAAAGTCCTACGGGGAATGCCGAGTAGCGAAATATTGCTACATTCTAGTAATGAGTTTTATTATACTTTAACTTTTTTACAGTATTAACAAATTTTATCAGAATTTTAACTAACGTTGTATTACCATATGCATCATTGAGATTGATTAACCTCATTCAAAGCTTTTTAAAGCGTATCCTTTAGGTACAGGATAAGGTTAGAATAAAAGGTAATACATTAATTTTTAATTTTATTATTAACTGATTAATTTCTCGTTAAAGAAATCAATCTTAAAATCAAAAAGGAGAAATAAATATGAACGAAATGAATGCAGTGATCAATCCCGAATTGATCGGTAAAAACAGAGCTATTCTTGAATCTTGGAACTTAATTGGTAAAAAGATCTTTGTTGTTCGGCGGGAGCCAGCAGATCTTATGTTCAATGATCGCAAACGTGATGGTGATCCAACTTTGACAATAAAGCCAATTATGAAGTATATCATTGAAGGTACTAATATCTTTGGTGTACGGTTAGTCCCACTTCCTGATAAGACTACTCTTGTAGTAGAGTTGAACAATAACCCAACTCTGCAGTTTAAGATTGGACCTGCTAAGTTCCGTGAAGTTACTATGGAAACTATCACTGAAGCGGTAGAAAACAATGAGAAGAATTCTTCTCTCGGACGGGAACCGATTTTGTTTGACGATTTGATCTCTCTTACTGAGCAGGTTAATAAGTTAAATGCTCTAGAAAAAGCAAAAGCTGAGGCTATTGCAGAAGATATGCTTAACCAGGCTAAGTTGTTAAGCGATCTTAATGACATTCATTTGACGGAGTGTGATAAGTATTATACTGAGCTTGGTACTCCTATTACGAAATAAAATCGTATTTGAGCTATGTCAAAAGTAAGACTAATCTCCAAATCTCGAGAAGACTTACTAAAGCTTTTATTAAAAGATAATCGTATTAGTAGCATTGTTCTTTTGAATAATGAGATTCCAGAATCAATTGTTATCAATGACGATGGGTCGGTAACATTTGGTAGAACACCAAAACATTGGTGGAATCAAATTTTTCGAGATTACACAACTCTGTCCTTTACAGATTTGTGTTTTAAAATGCTTAATGCATTTTCACGGTATTTACCAAAAGATAGTAATTTACCACGAATTCTGACAGAAGAAATCATCACTAATGCTATTAATAAGCAACAGTATGATTTTGTTATTGATCGATTTGTTATGTATGCTTTTCTAGGTGTAACAGAAGGTGACTACAAATTGAGTATCCTACAGCTGATAGATGAGAACCCACAGCAACAGCAAAAAAATGATTGTGGTCGAAAAAAACGTTTCCGAGGTGAGGGTATTGCATATCTTGATCTTGGAGGAGGACAAATTCCAATTGGAGTACGTCTAGAAGAAGATTAATTATTCATGAATAAGTATTAGCAGATGGACGCTTATTCATACTTTGGATTGAATAGATTTGTTTAATAAAGTAATACAAAGTATAATTAAGTTAGTAGATTAGATGTAAATATCTACTTACTAAAGTTATATAGAGCGTGAAACATTAAACATTTATATATAAAACCATAGAGCCCAAGACGATGGGTCGGGCATCTTGGTTTTATGGCCTTGTGGCGAAATTGGTAAACGCGTCGGACTTAAAATCCGATGATCAGAAATGGTCTTGAGGGTTCGATTCCCTCCTTGGCTACACAGGTAAGCGATTTCTAATATACGATATTTAAATCAAGTATTAACTAAATAATATCAACCATATATGAAATCAATTACAAAAACTATTAAGCCGAACATGTTAATCGATAAGCGTGATAAATTAACTAATGAAATTTCTCGTTATTGGAAAATTATAGCAACAGAAAATGTACTTAAAAAAGGTTTAACACGCAATTATGACCTGAAATCTCTATTAATTCATATTAGAGCAACATATGATGAATTAGTAATTGTTAAATTACGTATTCAGTGTGCAAATATGGGCATTAAGTTAAAGGATTTATCTAGTAATGCAAATATTATTAACATCTATAAACTATCTGCCTTAAATGAGTATATGGTTAAGCTAGATGAAATGATGAAGCATCATACAATTAATCCTGTACTTAAAGCTAAACGAGGGAAGAAAGGTTTAGCAGTAAATGAAGAACTTACATATAATTATTTACGTGCTAAGAAGAACGAATGTTCGTTACCATTAAATGAATTACGAAAGAAAATCGCAGAATTTAATGACAATACTGATTTGAATGAGGAGGAAATTCCTTTATTCTTAGCAGCATAAAGAAATCATATTTTTAAAACTTAAAAAAATAATAAAGTAATCTTAAAGGGATAGATAAGTAACAATTGGCGGTAATACGTCGAATGCGAGGTGTGTCGGAGGCATCTATCCCTTATTTTTTAATCTTTAAAAACAATAACATTATGAATAAGACTGATCAACAGAAAAATAATAAGTATATCAATTACTGGACAGAGAATGGTAAATCTTCTAAAGAAATTAATAAAGCAATGAAGATTGCAGTTACAACTACTTATAAGGATAGTAAAGGAAATTTACATACTCGTATAACACATCGTCATCCTAAGTTAAGTGATTTGACGTTTGAATCTTTACCAGCAAAAAGTTTTACTCTCACAAAGGAACAAAAAGAGGAAAGATTCAATAATGCTAAATATAGTGATAAACATGATAAGTTAGTATCTAGTCTATATGGAAAGATAAACAATATATTTAAGAAGCAAGCAGAAAAAGCAGCACATGAAGATAAAATTAATAATATCATGTTTAACAAAAAAGTACGTACCTTAGTAAGTAAGCAGAGAGTTAAAGGTGAATACCCTAATTTGCTTATTATACAGAGAAAGAATAGCAGAGGTTTACCATATGATTTTAGTATAAATCCATCTCGTAAAACATTAGAAGAACTTCGTAAAGACGGAGAAGAACTAAATAATATATTTAGTAAATCTATGCGAGATTATTGTGGTATCGAAATTTGGGAAAAGTCTCGATATAAACTAAAAGGAACAGGTGTTCCAACAAATTATCGTTATTGTATCTTTAAAAATAAAGAAATTACTAAAAGTGCAGCATAATGAGAAAAATTGATAAATTAGATGTTATACATATCAAAAAGAAGGCTGATACGTATATTAAAAAGAACACTGAAATTAGAGAAGGACAAGCTTTATTTTGTGCTTCTTATGATTTGTTCCCTAAATCAACAGATAAATTATCTGGAACACCATGTGATTGTTTTTATGAAGATAGCAGAATGCCTATCTTTTTAGAAGAATTACAAAAATTAGACGCTGAATAGCGTCTTCGGTCCTATAGCTCAATTGGATAGAGCAACAGACTTCTAATCTGTAGGTTTTGCGTTCGAGTCGCAATAGGATCACTAACTAAACTTTAATAATATGCAAATACGTGGAAAAGCGGTATTTGTATTCGATATCGAAGTATTTCAAAATATCTTTCATTGTTCTGTAAAAGATACAGAAACAAATACTATTTATAAATTTGAGATATCAGAGAGAAAAAATCAACTAAGAGAATTAGTTAAATTCTTTAAACAAGTAAATAAGTACATTACTTGGGGAGAATATTATACTACAACTAAACAAATAGAATCTAATATTATATTCTGTGGTTATAATAATTTACATTATGATAATCCAATAATCAATTATATAATTGAATATGAGGATATTTTAATGAATCATAATGTATTTACTATTTGTAGTTCTATATTCAACTTAAGTAAGACTATTACTACTTCTAAGGAAGATAATATAGATGCATGGAAGCACTGGAAGTATCAAATATGGTTTGATACTTTTGATATTCTTACTATGTTATATTCTAATAAACTTAGAGTAGGTTTAAAGGAAATTCAAGTAACAATGCAATATCCTAATGTACAGGAATTCGTATGTGATTGGACTAAACCTCTTCCTTTAGAAGATTTTGACTCTATGATAGATTATAATATCAATGATATTGAATCCACTTCAGAATTATTAAATAGATGTAAGGATGCAGTTGATTTACGTATAGCTATTGAAGACGAATATGGAGTAAGAGTACTTAGTAAAGATGGTGTAAATATTGGAATGAAGATTTTAACTCAGAAATATCTTGAAAAAACAGGTTTAACTTGGTGGGATATAGAAGGTCTAAGATCTCCAATGGATTATATTCCTTTAAAGGATGTAATATTACCGTTTATTAAGTATGATAGTACTATTCTAAATAGAGTACTAGAAGATATGAAAAGTCAAGTAGTATCTCCAGGTAGAAAAGGATATGAAAATAACTTTGTATTTGCAGGCTTACGTTATACTGTAGGAGTAGGAGGAATTCATTCTAAGAATGATCCTGAAATAATTATTCCTAAAGAAGATGAAATGCTTATAGACATCGATGTCGCATCTCTATACCCAAGTATGTTAATTGAATATGGATTCTATCCTAAACATTTAGGACCTGAATTCTTAGAAGTATATTCTCAAATTAAAAATGAGAGAATAGAAGCAAAACATAATGGAGATAAGGTAAAGAATGAGACATTAAAGTTAGCTCTAAATGGTTTATCAGGAAATCTACAAAATGAACATAATTTCTGTTATAGTCCTGAAGCTGTAATGAAAATTAGAATTAATGGACAGTTATTATTACTTATGTTAGCTGAGAAGTTAACACAAGTAGGATGCCGAATCATCCAAGCTAATACAGATGGTTTATTTGTATTACTTAAGAAAGATAACTATCAACAGATTAACACTATTTGTAGAAATTGGGAACAACTTACTAAACTTACTCTTGAAGAAGAACGTTTTGAAGCTATGTACCAATATGCTATTAATGATTATATAGCAGTAACTACATTATATCCTGATATGAAGAAAAGATTTTTATCAGGAGAAACAATAATAAGAAAATCTACAAAGAAACCTTATACCTGTATTGAAGAAATACAAGAAGATTTCATAAAAACAAAAGGAATGTTCATTACTAAAGTATTGTTAGGCAAAGGATTATCTGCAAAGATAATTCCTGAGGCTATAATAAAGTACTTTGTAGATGGTATACCGGTTGAACAAACTATTAAAGAATGTAAAGATATTAAGAAATTCTTAATGTCCGAAAAGACTGGTAAACAATGGCATGTTGAATATATGAATAAAGAGCAACAGAGAACTAATCGTTTCTATGCATCTACTAATGGTGGATATTTATGGAAATGGAAAGATACTGGTCATAAAGAAGGTGAAATTATAACATATATTGAGCCATACGTAGGAGAACATAAATATAAAGCTTCTGCAAGACAGTATCAGAATATGCTTACTGCATCTGGTGTTACTCTTCTAAATAAATTTGACGATAAACCAATAGAAGAGCGTAAAATTAATTATAGATATTATCTTAGAGAAGCTCTTAAGATAATTGAAGAATTACAACCAAGACAATTAGAACTGTTTTAACAGAATCTAACATATCGTATCAAATTCTTATAAAATTGTCATAAACTTTAATGCTTATGATACTAGAATTAGATACATCTCTATTAAACAAATTTAGTATATCAATTAATCAATTAGTATTTATTAGCCTTGTATTGAATGATAATCAAATAAATAATCAAGACATTCATGAACTTCTCAGCCGAGTTAATGAAGAAGAAATACAAGACTTAATTCAACGTAACATTATCGTAGTTACTATTTCTGACGATAATAAAATTTATAGTCCTTCAAAAGAACTACTTGATTTCATTAAAAAGAATGAACAGAGTATGTTTGACGAGTTCTATGAAGTATTTCCTATTTATGTAACAAGACCAGATGGAACTAGAGGTTTTCTTAGGTCTAACGTAAATAAATGTAGAAAAGAATATAACCGTATTATCGGTAAGTCTAAAGCTATGCATGAGCATATTCTATCCTGTTTAAGATATGAGATAGATGATAAGTTGCAGACAGGTAAAATAGGTTATATGAAAACTATGTGGAAATGGCTTACTCAACATGAGTGGGAATGTTACGAAGAGCAAATAAATGAACAACAAAATGCAGAATTATATGGAGCAACAGTTATTTAAGACACTACCGTATAAGACTATTGCTGAAGTAACTAATGAATCTGTTAGTTATATTCAAGCAAGAAAGGATAGAACTATTATTCCTCTTAAAACAAGATGGAAAAAGTTCAATAGAGTTTGTTGTGGAGGATTAGAACCAAACATGATTTTAACAATTGCAGGAGGTTCTGGATCTGGTAAATCAGCATTTGCAAATACGCTTGAAACTGATTTAATTGATCTTAATACAGATCAAGAAATTGTAATTTTAGATTTTTCGTTTGAGATGCTTAGTTATAGACAAATAGGTCGAAAACTGAGTAATCGATTAAGACGCACTACCTCGGAATTATATAGTGCAGAAGACAGTATAGATGATGCTACATTTACTAAAGTAAAGGAAGAAGCAGAACGTATTAAGAAGTATCAGATATATTATATAGATACTCCTAGCACTGTCGAAAATATCGAAAAAACTATAGATTATTTCCACGAAACAATAGCCAAAGATAAATGGTTAATTGTTATCCTAGACCATGCTTTATTAGTTGAAGGAGATACGGAACGTGGAACAATAGTAGATTTACAGAAAATGTTTATTCGTAAAAAGAAATTATCTAATACGAGTATTATACAGATTTCACAGATGAATCGAAATATTGAATTGCCTGATCGTATAAATAATCCATCTATGCATTTTCCGTTGCGTAGTGATTTAGCTGCATCAGATGCTATATTCCAAGCAAGTGACTATGTGATAGCATTATCACGTCCAGAATTACTTAATATTCAAAGTTATGGAGTCAATCGCTTACCTGTGAAGAATAAGGTGTATCTACATTTTCTTAAAGTAAGAGATGCTGGAGAACCTTGTATATTAGAGTTTGACAATGAACTTAAGTATGGTAATCTGATAGAAACTGAAGGAAATACTACTATGCAGCAAAATGTAGTATTTAACAATAAAAATAGGCTGAAATTATGAAAAAGACTTTTACAATAACTACCCCGAATGCAAAATGTGATCCGACTGGTGAATATAAGAATTATCTTTTGAAGCGTTTGCTTACTAGTTATCCAGAATTAGTTATTGACGGTATTGATACTAAGGAAACTCCGTTTAGTTATCAGTACATTGGCCCGAACAACAAGATACGTTTTGGTGCTGATTTATTTTCAAAGTGTGACGTTGCTAAGTATGTGGATTGCAAATATTGCCCATATGCTACACCATATTATCCTGCTGAAAAAGTGGAAAATTATAATTTAGCAACACAGTTTGCTCTTGCAATGAAACGTTTAGACGATTATGCAAAAGCAAAACGTAATTATAAACCTCTGTACGATTTTCGATTAGCAGATGGAACTCCCGTTAAGGAGTATGGAAATTTCATCCAGGTTGGTTATAAACTAATTCCGAAGTACGATCTTAGTTATTTTAACACAATCAACGATGAAGAAAAAACTATCATTAATAACATTATTATTATGATTAATAATACTGAAATTAATGCAGAACTTAATATCTAATAACTTTTACTTTACATAATACAAATTTTAACATAATTTATCATAGACTATCATATCAAGTAAAGTAGTATAACCTATTTAATATGTTAATACTACCAACTGAAAAAAATACGCCAAAGGTACAAAATCCTAGATTTTTAATACTTTTTGGAAAACCTAAAGCTGGTAAAACAACATTACTTTCTATGCTTGAAGGATGTCTTATAATAGACTTAGAAGGAGGTTCAGAATTTCTTGAAGCTCTTTCTATTCAAGCAAGAAGTGTAAGTGATTTAGGAGAAATTGCTAACCTAATACGTCAAAAAATTACTGAGACAGGTAAGAAGCCTTATAAGTATATTGCAATTGATAATGCAACACGCTTAGAAGAGATATGTTTACCATATGCTGCTACACTTTATAGGCAAACTCCTATGGGAAAAACCTTTAAAGGAGATGATGTAAGACAGCTTCCCAACGGATCTGGATATCTATATCTTCGAGAAGCAGTAAAGAAAGTAATTTTTATGTTTAAAGAGTTATGCGATAACTTTATTCTTATTGGTCATACTAAAGATAAGATGATTAATAAGGATGGTGAAGAGCTTACAGAAATGGCAATAGATTTAGTTGGAAGACTAGGTGATATTGTTTGTGGTGAAGCAGATGCTGTAGGTTATGTCTATCGAAAAAAGAATGAAACTCATATTTCATTTGAAGGTGGAGATAACTCAGTACGCGAAGCAAGAGCTCCTCATTTAAGAGGAAAAAACATAGTAATTGCAGAAAGTAATGAAAACAATGAGATTACTACTCATTGGGAAAGAATTTATTTACCAGAATAAAAAGATTAAGATATGTATAGTAAAGAAAGAGCACAACAGATAACAAAAAATGACGTTAGATTTATTCCTGCAGGCATTCATGAGAATGTACAATTAAAAAGTGCACGTTTAGCAGAATCTCCTACAGGTAATAAGTTTCTTGAAATTGTCTTTGAAAAAGATGGGGCAACCTTAACTCAGACTGAGTGGAAACCTACGAAGTTTGAAGGTATGGATGAAGCAGCATTACAGAAGAAAGAAGATACTCAATTTTCTCGTATGATGCAAATTTTGCTTTGTTTTTATAAAGATGAACAATTGATTTTCAATGTTTCTACATTTGAAGAGTTTGCTACAGAAGTAGTTAACTATTTAAATAATGCAGATAAGTCTAAGTTAGTAAGAGTAAAGATTGTATATAACAATAAAGGATATACTACTTTGCCTTCATATGCAAAATATACATTTATTGAGCCTATGATCTTACCCGATGGTATGACTTCTGCAATTGCTAAATTAGGTATTGACAATTTTGAAAAGCCTATTGTAGCAGATGTAGAAACTCCTGTAGATACACTTGATAGTGTAATTAAGAATGAAACAACTTCATTTAATACAGGTAATTTAAACGATTTGCCATTTTAATAAATAAGGTTTAAATTAAATGCCTACGCTAGGCTAATATAGCGATACGAGAGTGTGAGTAGAGTCTAACGAAAGCACTCTCGTTTGTTTTATGTCTAATTAAAAAATCAATTTAAAATGCGTTTATCAAAATTCATAAATAAACATTTCTTTAATAAAGACATAGATACAGTGGATCCTAACTACACGATTGAGAATATCAATGTGAATAAAAAGCGTGACGAGCTTAAAGAAGGAGATGTAATCTATGCTGCCATTTCTACTACGATCAAAGAAAATGGTAAGAAAAAAAGATTGAATCAACGAAAGGATCTTTATATGCTTAAAGATTCCTATGGTAAATTTACTTTCGTCGACTATCTTGGTAATGAATATAAAACCTCTCTTAGAGGTATCAAAATTATTAATAGTTTAAATAAGAAACTTAAAGAACAGGAAATAAATAATTTATTAGATACTTATGAAAGAGACCTAAAAGAAGCAGAAAGACTAAAGTATCTAGAGGAAAGTAAAAGTTTAGGATTCAATTTTACTGACCTAGAGCCAGAAGAGAAGTTACGTAGAACTGTCAAAGCTGGCATAAAGAATATATGGATGGTTGGTCCTGCCGGTTGCGGTAAGAGTACTATGGCTAGAAATATAGCAGAAGAGATGGAAATTCCATATCTATGTATTAGCTGTGGTATAGGGACATCAGCTACCGAGTTTATTGGTTATAAGTATCCGACGCGTGAATCTACTCGTTTTGGAGAGTATTACGCGAAACCATCTATTATATTGATTGACGAGATAACGGCATTAGATCCAGCAGTTGCGCAAATCCTTAATGCAGCGTTAGCAAATGATGAAATTGAGACTACTACGGGCTTAGTTCATCGACATCCAAACTGTATTATTATTGCCACAAGTAATACATTTGGGTTTGGATGTGATCGTCAATATGTGGCAAATAACCAATTAGATGCGTCGACTATAGACCGTTTCATTGGCGGTATTGTAGAAGTTACGTATTCTGCTAAATATGAAAGTCAGTATGATTCTGAAGTAGTAGATTATATAAATACTTTACGTAGATTTGCTAAAGAAACAAATTTACGTAAGGTAATATCTACTCGTATGGTTCAAGCTGGTCATACTCTTAAGTATAATCACTTTATGGATTGGAAACAAAGACTAATTATAAATTGGTCTGAAAATGAGAGAAAGACATTAGAACAATGGTTGGAGTCTGGTAGTGAAACTATTACAATGAAAATCTAGTCAGTTATGAAAGAATTATTATATAATTATGATAGCATTACAGATTTTTATAATGATGCAATTACTCCTGCTCCAGAAGGAAATTCTAAAGATCTTAACGACCATTTAAAGACTGAAGAAAAAGATTTTAGAGGATTATCTATAGATGATATACAAAAGAGTAAGTATTGCTATCTTAAAGGTTTAGACGGTCTTAAAGAAATAGAATTAAATGTTGATTTAGGAGGTTCTAAACGTAGTTATATTTATGACGAGTTTGATGGAGATGATATGAACTATGATAGATTACTAGAAGGTTTTCCAGCAATGAGAAAACGAGTAAAAACTCATGGAATAGGAAGTGGACGTCTTATAAATGTATATGTAGTAATATCTGAAAATTGCAATATAGGCTATAAGGAAATGCTTAATAAAGCTTATACTGCTATACAAATTGTAGACATGCTTGAAAACATGGGATATAGAGTTGCAATATATGCTTGTGATTCTACTAGAGATGCTTATGGTAGCTGGAGAGAAGAAACAGGTGTAATATATGAAGTACGTGTATGTTTAAAGAAACATGAAGATTCTATGAATAAAGGATTAATATTAAATGGTATTAGTCCTTGGTTTTTTCGTTATTATATGTTTGCTCATCAAAAAGGCCATTACAAAAATGGCTGGGGAATGGGGCATGCCATACCACTTAACATAGAGCAAACAAAAGAAAATATAGTAATTAATCATGGTCAGTGTTTATCTAAAGAATCTGCTGATGCAAAATTGAAACAAATTGAAGAATTATTCAAGGTAGATTAGAAACGTTAAGCCATAAAGAGCTATTATACTATTCCTAAAGTATAATGATGAGATGTAATGAATGATAGGTGTAAGTCCTATGATACATATTTATCTTGACAGTTTAGGGAAAATTATAGTCTTTAATATTTTTTAAAGAATTTTATTGTTCTCTGCTTAACTATATGAGAATTCGAGCCTGAGTTGATGGTCAAGTCGCTCTTGAATATAGAACCAAGGGTTTTCTTTTTTTTAGTTAATCTATGCAAACATAGAACTGTAAAAAATAATTTATTATATTAACAAACAATAACAAATTTTATCCTATAGTGTGAGAGCCTATAGGATATACGGAATGTTCTTTAGAAAAGGAAAGATACTAATGTAGTGGGTTCGATTCCCACACATTCCACAATAAAAATCATATATTATGTATGACAAAAGAAGGGTTAAAACCCCTACTAATATTACTTTAGATTATATCTTATCTAAAGTAACGGAGTATGATATATATACTCACTATCTTGGACAATTTAAAGTAGGCGCTATTTATAATAGTCCATTCCGTAAGGATAATAATCCTTCTTTTGGAATATACTATAGTAAGCGTACAAAACAACTTTTGTTCAAAGATCATGGAACAGGAGAATGTGGTAATATAGTTAAATTTGTATCATTATACACAGGTTTAACGAATTATAACGATATACTACAAGATATAGTAGATAAGTTAAATATTACTACTTCAACTAAGCTCGATAGCTCTAAGCAATACATACCTTCTTCTGAGACTGTAATTGGTGTAGTAAGACAAAACTTTACTCTAACAGACATCAATTACTGGTCTCAGTTTCATATTTCTAAGGAAACATTAAAGAAATATAACGTTAATAGTATTAAATATTATTTATGCAATGGTATAGTCAAAGGCATTTATAAACCTGAAAATCCTATGTATGCTTATAAAGTGTATAATAACTTTAAGATATATAGACCATTAGCAGATAAATATACTAAATGGAGAAATAATCTTACAGAGTATGATATACAAGGTTATGCTCAATTACCTAAGAAAGGTAATATACTCTTTATTACTAAGAGTATGAAAGATGTAATGTGTCTTCACGAAATGGGTTATACGGCAATATCGCCTTCTTCAGAAAGTACATTCATTCCATTAGATATATTAGAACAGCTTAAGAGACGTTTTAAGCGTATTATAATACTATTTGATAGAGATACAGCTGGAGCAAAAAATAGTCGTAAATTAAGCCTTAAACATGGCTTAGAAGCAATGTTTGTCCATAAGAAGTTTAATGCAAAAGATATATCCGATGCAGTTAAATTAAATGGATTTGATGAAGTTAAAAAGTGGTTAAATGAAACGATTAACAAAGAAAAAAGGTTAGAAGAAAGTACGAAATGCAACTCCAAATGAATATAATGGAATTAAATTTCGTAGTAAACTCGAAACCTATACATATAAAAAGCTGAAAGAAGCTAATATTCCAGCACAATATGAAGCAATACATTTTGAACTTATACCTAAGTTTGAATATAATGGAGAAAAGGTAAGAGCTATGACTTACTTACCTGACTTTGTTGGTAAAAATTTCATAATTGAATGTAAAGGACTAATGGGTGACTCATTTCCATTACGCTGGAAGATTTTTAAATATACTCTTATGAAGAGTAAAGCGAACTATAAGTTATATTTAGTTCGTAACCAAAAACAAGTCGATTCTATGATCGATGAATTAAAAACTAAAAAATAACAGATTATGTCAGAATTTATAAAAGCAGGTAATAAGATCCTTAATAAACCTAATGGTTTTGATTATGATTTAATAAATGGAAAAGTTTATAATCTTAAGTATGAACGATATGGAGTTGGTTCATATTTTGAAGAAGATGGATCTTTAAATTTACCAAAAAAAGTATATACTACAAAAGATGATGATATTTTCATTAAACGAGTAAATACTTACTTTGAAAAGACATCAAAGCTGTCCACTGGCGTTATGCTTAGTGGTGTTAAAGGTACTGGTAAAACAGTTATGGCAAAAGTAATTGCTAAAAATTCTAATTTGCCAGTCATTGTAGTAGATGAAGATTTCCCTACTAGTCAGATTAATGATTTCTTCCGTAAGTTTACTACTCCCGTAGCGGTTATTTTCGATGAGGTAGATAAACATTGGGATACAGAAGACCTATTAGGTTGGCTTGACGGAGTACAAACAAACGCTAAGAAATTAGTATTATTTACATGTAACAATGAAGATCGAGTTAATGAGTATCTTAAAGACCGTTGTTCTCGTGTACGTTATACTCGTCATTTTGAGGCAAATGACAATGCTCGATTCTTAAAAGAAATTCTTAAGGATAAGGGCATTGCTGAAGATGAAATAGAATCTACCTACACATTCATTGTAAATAACTTTAATTTATTATCTATTGATAATATTTTATCGTTTATCGATGAAAAGTTAATGTTCCCTAGATTATCTAACGAACATCTTCTTAAAGACATGAATATTAGTTCAGATTCTGAACTAAGTGTTAATGAGGAACCTGAAGGATATGAATCTGAAGAGGATGAAGATGAAGATGATGAAGACGGTAATAATACTGAATATAATGATGAAGACGGATGGTTACAATTAGTAGCTAATACGTTTTTAAACTAAAAAATAGGCTAGCAGAAATGCTAGCCTTTCTATTCTATGAAAATATGTGGATTAAGTGATATACATGGACAATTTAGAGATATACCTGAATGTGATGTACTATGTATTACCGGAGATATAATTAATTTAAATGATCAAAGGTCTATAGATGCATCACGACATTGGTGGTATACTAGGTTTACTAAATGGGTGAATAGATTACCTTGCAAGAAAGTAATAATTACTCCAGGTAATCATGATTTCTTTTTAGAAGATGCTTATAATAAGTATTATTATGATGAATTAAAACAGGATTTATCAGTAAGAACTAATGATAAATTAGTTATATTAATAAATGAACAATATAAGTACGAAGGTATAAAGTTTTATGGTTGCCCCTATATCAATCCAATAATGTTCCAAGAAGGAAGATGGGCATTTGAAGATAAAGGTATAATGCCAGGAGAAATAGATCCTGATACTGGAGAAGAAAATCAGACAGGAGAAATAATAAGCCATTACAATAAAATACCTCAGGATATAGATATATTACTTACTCATGATAATCCATTTAAAAATGAATTATTAAGTAATGCTCCAAGACCTAAGTTAGCTCATCTATATGGACACTGGCATGATGGAAGAGATTTACGAGAGGCAGGATATTATAATTGTTCATTATTAGATGATAATTATAATGTTAAAAAGAATTTTAAACCTATAATAATAGACATAATGAAAGAGCAAGAAAAGATAAGTTTTTTAGATTCTCTATCTTTATTAATTGAACCTTTCTATAAATTAAAAGGAGAAAAACCTTTATCTTTAGAAGAGATAAAGGAATTCTTTAATATACAGAAGGAATTTTATAAAACGCAATTAGAAGATATAACTGCTGAAGATGAAATTCCTTGGGATACTAACTTAGAAATAGAAGAAGAAAATGATCAAAATAATAATTAAAATGATTTGAAAAAAGAAACTTTATTATGAAGATTACGTTATATAATATATAACTAATATAAATTATATAATGGAAATTTGGAAAGATATAAAAGGTTATGAATCTCTATATCAAATTAGTAATACAGGAAAAATTAAATCACTACAACGTTATGTGTGTAGTAAAAATGGATCAAAACAATTAATAAAAGAGAAGATTCGTAAAACGAGTATTACTACAGCAGGCTATGAGTATGTGGTATTAGCTAATAAAGGAAAAAATAAAACTTTACTAGTTCATAGATTAGTAGCAGAAACATTCTTACCTAATCCTTTTAATTTAAAATGTGTAAATCATAAAGATGAAAATAAACATAATAACAATGTAAGTAATCTTGAATGGTGTAATTATGAGTATAATAATACATATAAAGACATACATCTTAGAAGGAATAAGGATAATACTACACGTAAAGTAATTCAATATGATTTAGACATGAATGAAATTAAACGTTGGGATAGTATTATAGAAGCTGCTAATAATTTTAATACGCACTCTTCTAATATAATGAAATGTTGTATTGGAGAAAGAAACCATGTTAATGGTTTTAAATGGAGATATTATGAATAAAATGATAATAGATAAAGAGTATTACTCTGATACATCTCGTATCAGTAATAGTGCTATTGGTTGGTTTCTAAAAAAGGGTCCTAAGTACTTACGAGATATGCTAGACGGTAAGGAAAAAGGACTAGAATTACCTCAATTAGAAAGAGGTACTATGATACATGAATATATACTTCAACCAGAAGAATTCTGGAAAGACTATGAAATATTAGATTTTGAAATACCTAAAGTAAAACAGCAGAAAGATTTATGTGAGAAATATTCTCAATTAAAACTAACTGATCCTTTAGAAAATGAAGTATCTATTCTGCTAAGGTCTTACAGATCTGCTTATAGTAATAATAAAGGAGCAGCTCAACAAATAGCTGAGGCTAGAGGTATCGTAGATAAATATGATAGCTATATTAAATATCTGCAAATAGGAAGTACAAAGAAAGTGATATCATTTGCAGATTTACATATGTTAGAAACTATAAAGAAAAATATTGAGGATCATATTGCAGCTAATAGATTGCTGTACGATGTTCCTACTACATATACCTGTCATAATGAATTTCATATTAATTGGGAACTTTATGGAATAAAGTGTAAATCTTTATTAGACAGAGTAATGTTTGACCATGTTAATAAGAAAATCATTTTGATAGACCTAAAGACAACGAGTGATGTCTACAATTTCGCTCATTCTGTAGAAACATTTGATTACTACAGACAGATAGCTTTTTACCTTTGTGCTATTACTTGGTATATGATAGAAGAACTAAATTTAAATCCTGATGATTATGATTTAGAAGCTTATATTATTGCAGTACAAACAAATGGTAATAATGAAGTTAGAGTATTTAATATGTTTAACGAAGAGGAGTTACTCAATCAAAAAAATATTATTGCAAAAACATTAACAGAAATATCATATCATATCAATTCCGGTAATTGGGAACATACTCGTAAATATTACGAAAATGATGGAATTGAAGAACTTAGAACCTAAGACATTAAATGATTTTTTAATTGCAATAGCTATGGATTCATGCGAAGAAGTATTTGAAGTAGATGAAAATATAGTTTGCAATGAAGAAGTTGAACTTTAATAAATACAACAAAGGGTTGCGTTATTATGCAACCCTATTTAAAATAAATCCAATAGTATTTACTTCAGATTTATTTATAGATATTACTATAGATAAAGAGTTTTTAATACTTCAATATAAAACATATCCTAAGTATTATATAGTAAGAAGAATTCAAGAAAATGAGTTTTTCTATAATGATATAATAAAAGATAATATAGTTTGCTATAGATTTAAGTTAAAAACTAATGACCAAAAAGCTGATTTCAGCATAATGCAAACTAACGGTACACAATTTTGTACTAAAGAGTTTATATTAAGCATGGCAATACTTTGGAAAGATTATCTAGATAGTTCATTTTATGATACTATATTTTAAGAATTACTCTACACAAAAAAAGGCAGGCTTTGTGAAAAGCTTGCCTTTAATTTTTTAATCACCAGTAATCTGAGTATCATAATATCTACGCTTACTTGGAATATCATTTAATTCAATTAGATTTTTAAATGGAGTTATTTTCCATACATTTCTTTCTAATTGAGTTTTACCTCTATAAGCACCTCTAGTTATTATTTTACCCTATTTACTCTTTTCTCCTCTTATATTTGATAATATTAAATCGTAAGGATAAGAAATTACAGACCCAACGTTATCCAATAATGAGTATAGCGGGGTAGGTGTTTTAATAGTGCTATATATATCTACTAGGTTATACGGAGCAGTAGTTTCAAAAGCAGTCCTAGCCATTACATAAGCAAATAGATTAAGAAGTATGTTTCTTTTATCTTTATCTGCCTCTTCTTTTAGAACATTTCTTATTAAAGGATATAAACACATACATAATGCTGCTTCTATCTTTAACTTCTTGATGTTAGTTCTATCTAACTCACTTGAAAAACCTTTATTAAGAAAAGTCTATTTTAAAACAGTAATAAGAAGGTCTGCTCCTGATTTATCTTTCCAAGTTTGAGCAAATACCCTAAAAGGAGTTTTAAGTATAGCTTCTACTTCTCTTTGAGTTTGATAATCCCATTGTCTATCCATAGTAAAACTCTATTGGAGAATAATGGGGATATACTGTCTATGCATCATACACATTGCACCAAATACATTAGCACTCATCTAGGCTTTCTGTAAAGGACTTAATTGACCATCTGCAGAACCAGCTAACTATCTAGCAGCATTACCGATAGTAAACTTAGCTTTGTCTACTGCTTGTTGATACTCTGGAGAAATAGCAATTATTTTGCCAGCACTAAATTTAGTCAAAGCTTTAAATGATTTAGCTTTTTTCCATCTCTACTATGTTTCATCTGTTCTACCATATTTATTATAAAACATTTCGTGATGCATGAATTGTCCATCAATGTATTTATAGTCGTACATTACACTATTTAATATCTGACCTTTTATAAGATAATCAGATACTGAGTATAATCCAAAAGCCCACTGATTCTAAATAACATTAATAAATTTAGGTCTATTAGTATTAGTAAACAAACTATCCATAGTAGAACCAACTTCAAAGTAATCCATATAAGCCATCTATTCGCTCTTATATGTTCTACTACCAACACTTAAACCATGCCTAAATAAATCAAATACTACATCTTTAAACGCACTTACCGCATTGCTAAAAGTATAGTATCTACCTGTTAAAGAATTAACAAGATGAGCGTGAGCAGCAGTAAAGAAACCAGTAAATGCACAAGCAAAGTTTAAACCAAGATTTCGTAATGTACCATAACCAGTAATAGTCTTTAATAGCTTAGTTATACTTATCTCTCTATTCTTAATAGATATAGACAAAGCATTAGTCTTGACATCGTATAGATTCATATTAATAAACTACTCTGCGAACTTATATATATTAGTATCAGTTCCAAGCTTAGGTTCTTGCTTACCAGTAAATATTCTTTTAATAGAGCCTATTGTACTAGTACCAGTATATTTTCTCTATGCTAAAAATGATTTTATATTCTCTACTTTACCTTTTACTTCATTCTTTTGTTTGAAGTTTTCTGCCATTTTAAAATATTGAATAACAGAACCAACCATATCTGCCGATATAGTTGCAGGATTATCTAACTATTTAGTAAAGTACTGAGGAATAAGAGCTAAAGAAGTACCATCTGGAGATGTAAGTACCTTTTTATTTATACCAACGTCATCACTCTTTACAGTAGCAGCATCTAATAAATAGTTACCTACGGCAGCAAATGGATTAAATCCAGATGCTTTAAGATGTTTATATAAGCTACCAGATATTTGAGGTAGTCTATACTTATTTAAGTACTCTAGATTGTTTAGTTTACTATTAGATTCGTCCATTGTATCTATTAAAGCCTTTCTAAGTTCAGATAATGCTTTATTAGACATTACTTCATTATACGCTTTACTGTTATCGTATATCTACCTTTTAGGTTGATAATATTCGTCATTGTCCTATTTATAGTTCTTATTAACAAACGGAGATTCTGAAGATAATTCAGATAAGTTAGAAGAAGGAATAACTTGTATATACTTACTATCTTTAGGAGCAATCTTTGTGTACCAAGATTTAGGAGCAGTACCAGTAGATGTATTATAAGTATTAGTTAAGTAGAATACTTCTGAACTACCAGGAACTTCTTGGTCTTTAGCTAATGCAGCAGCTTCATCTCTCTTATAAGCTTCAGTAGCTACTACTCTAGCTATCTTACTAAACTCAGTCTTTGATCTCTTTTTTTTAGATGACTTTCTTATATTATTCATCTTAATCTCTAACTAATCTAGTAATCTTTTAGTAGAGTTGGGCATTAACTTAGGATTTACTTCACCAGTACGATTATCTCTGAACATATTTAAGATAGCTCTCTTCTACTTATTATATTCAGCATACACTTCTCCATAGTCAGCTCTATCTAAATTAGCTAATTGTTCGTAAAACTCTTCAGTATATACTACTCTAGTATTACGATCCATCCACTTTTTAAATTCGTGCTTACTTAGGTTGTTTCTTTTTTCTTCGATTAATTCCTAGAATTTCTATTGATTATAGTTCTTATTAAGATTCTTTGATAATTTATTATTTAGTTCAGTAAGTTCATCAGCTATTTTTCTTTCTACAGAACCTTCTGGCTTTTCATTACCGTATATATCGTAAATACTAGCTAATTCCTTTTTATCTAATTCATACTGTTGTAGAGTATTCCATTCTTCATCTGTCATTGATTCATAATGAATTACTCCATTATTATCTCTATACTTATTAGATAAAGTTCTTATCTTAGACATTATCATTTCTCTTGCTGAAGCAGCTTCAGGGCTAAGAGAGTTCATTAAATCATAGAATTCGTTAGTATATTTACGTTCACAGTGTTCTGATAACCACTTATTAAGTCTTTTATTATATTCTGTTCTAGTAGCTATATTCTCAGGTAATTGAAGAGTTTGATGGTCTACACCAAATTCTTTCTATAACTATTCTTTGAACTATTTTAAATCTTTATAAAATCTACCGTAGTTTAGATCTCTAATTATATAACCAGTAGTATTACCTTTTTCATCTACTTCAAATAACAACTTTTGATTTCTATTTCCTGCTACTTTTAATAGTTTATTTAACTCATTAGCTTTTTGGAACACTACTTCATTTATACTATTCTCAGTATTCTACAGTATATTAAATAAACTCTTAATAGCTTCATCATTAATTCTATCTCCAGAACCTAATACTCTAGTAATGTAGCTAATATCAAAATCTGTTTTTCTAGTATTCTCAGATATATAGTTATATATAGTAGGGCTATTTACTTTCATGCCTTCCTTCAACATAATTCTCTAGGCATTAACTACTTGCATACGCTTAACTGCATCATAGCTCTAATCTAAAATACTCTTACATAATTGTAGTTCTGTCATTAATTTATTATAGTTTGATTCTCCTACAATTTGTTTATAAGTATTCATGTTTACTAAAGAATTATATATATCTTTAGCCTACTCACAGTAAAAAGCAAAATAGTTCTTATTTAATGATACGAGTTCTTCATCTGTTAAAGCGTCAGCCTAACCTTTATAAGCTTCTACTACTCTATTACCTACATCTCTAACATCTAACTTTAAATCTGTAATAAAAGAAGCAATAACATCAAAATCATTTATAGCATTATTCTATAAATTAGCTATCTGATATTTTATATTCTCTATTACTTCTGTTCTTTTAGATATATCAGAGATGTCTATACTACGTAATCTAGATTGTAAACCAGAGAGTAAGTTCTATCTTATGTCAGATAACCTCTTATCTAACTCTTCTTTAGTATCAAAGTTATATTTCTCTGCTTCATGAATATTTGTTTCAAGCTGCTTAACCTAATTATTTAATGATTTCTCAAATCTAATATTAGCAGACTCGTTATTATCTTCTAGATTGAAAGATAATAATTCCATAAGTATATCTCTAGTACTTTCTGTATTCTTTACATGTTCTTTTCCAGTAAGTAAATCAACAATTGCAGACCATACTTCTCTTATCTTATTTATAGCTTCTCTAAATAATCCTTTCTATCTAGCATCATCTACAATGTTATTTACAAATTCTTCATTAGTAAGAAATTCGGCTATAAATTCAAATTCATCTTTTAAACCATACAAGCTACCAGTCCACTTACCTTTTTCATTATGTATTTCCTAGTATAACTTCCTATTAAAGTTTAATAAGTCTTTTACTTTATTATATACTTTTATTTCTAAATCAGTACCTACACCACTTTTAACATTTTCAAAAGATCTTGAAGTAAACGCATGAACCATCTCATGTACAATACTCTTTGCATTGTACTCCATATCTGTTTCTTCAAATATATCTTTATTAATCCATATAGTGTGAGTATTATCACTATACCACATGTAATTCCCATTAGCTAATTGATCTTTTTCTTCTGTTATACCAATATATACATCGGTATCAGAGAATAAATCAAGTATCTAGTATGCTATAGAGTCTTTTGGTATATACTATTTTAAACGTTCAACTATTTGTCCCGATATGGTACTCATGTGAGGAGAACCATCTGACCAAGTACCAGTAACACTACCTATACTTGAAAAAAAGTCAGAAGGTCGTTCCTAAGCCGATATAAACGTTTTAGCTATCTGTCTAATAGCTTGATCACGATCTCCATCAAAACGTTTTAAAAGGTCTGAAAACAGCTCAGACTAAGACCCATCTGGGCCCTAGTCTATAGCATAACCATTATTTTCAGATATGATATAATAAGCAGCATCTTCACTGCCTAACACTTTAGCAACTTCATCAACAGCTGCTTTTACTTCTTTGTTATTTAAATTTAAACACTGCATAATTATTCACATTCTTTTTTACGTTTCTTACCCATTTCAGCAAGATAAGTCATATCTACTACATCTTCAGTAACATCCATATTGAAAGCTTCATTTGCAATAGAAGAAGTATCTACATTTGCAAAAGGATCTTCTGTTTCTTGTGAGAATTGTTCTTGCATATCAGAGAATATATCTAACTGTTCATTTATGATGTCCATAGCTTCAGATCCATCAAATGATTCTTCTAAACTAACATTGACAAAATCTGATACATCTGTTTCATCATACACTACATTATCCTCAGATAACGGATCTATATTAAAGGTAGTATCTACTACTTGCGTATCAGATACATCACCCTCTATTTCCTTCTATGTTCCGTTTATTTTTACCTAAATATTATCTGAACTAAGAGGTATAAATTGTTTAGTAAATTTACTTTCATCCTTTAATTTAGGTAATCTAACTCTAGACATTGCAGTTTCTGCTATAACTCTATCATCAGTTAATACATTTTCATCAAATGCATTCTGATCAAAAGCTGATATATCCAAACCGCCTTTTGCAAACTCGTTAACTCTAAATCCATTTTCTTTAATACCTAATTTAGGTATTCTCTTATAGATTAGTTTAGCCCCTCTCTTACTCTTCTTACCTTCATCACTTACATAAGCTATTTCACCAATTAATTGATATAACTGAATTGATGTATTATATCCAGAACCGTTATTTACAGTTATAAATTCAGCTCTTCTAGTTTTATAATGAGGAACAGCAAAGCTATCATACATAGTAATAGCTTTACCTCCAATATTACTCCTAGATTTAGATAATATAATATCATAATCACTACTCTTAGAACGGTCTTCCTATTGTTGTTGGAAAGGATCGTTACTATTAGGCTTAAGATTGATATTATATTTAGGAACTATATTAGGATCATCCCACATATTTCTAGCTATAGTCAATCTAATAGAAGGGAAACTCATAGATTGAGGATCATCACCAGTTTGAGCTATAGAACTATATCCAGATACATCTCCTCCATTTTTAAATTGGTCTAATACTTCTTTAATATTAGATACATAACCATTATCTATCTTGTATTGAATAGGAACTAAATGGAAGAATGCATTTACTCCTCTTTCATCATAAGAAGTATAGTATGCATATTTAACCAGATCTTCTGCAAATTCTCTAACTACATCATCAGTATCTTCAAGTAATTGAGCGAAAGCAGATATTAACTGATTCTCTCTATCATAGTCATTATTCATTGAAGACTCAGATAGAATAATTCTGTCTACATTCTAACCTTCTAAGCCATCTGCTGGATATTCCTATAAGTAATTTAATAATTCATTCTTTATAGTTCCATCTTGATTAATAAGATGTGGGAAAGCATCTTTGTTAAGTAACAGATATCTTTTGAGTTTGGTTAATCTAGAACACATAGTATTCTTACCTACAAACATTCCTCTAAATTGATCATCTGTCATTTTAAGGAAGTCAGTATTAGAAGTAGCTCTAGCTCTAATTATACTGTCAATCGTTCTATTTATATTCTGAACAAACTTCTTATCGCCTTGATGCTTATAGGATATTAAATCATTGCCATCTGTACCTTTAATGATATCTCCTCCTACAATATTACCCATCACTGAATTAAATATATTCTAGTAAGTCCAAGTTGCTGGGAACGTTTGACTCTTAAGAATCTTTCTAGCTATAGTAGTAGCATTATATAACTTCTTACTTAAGAATGTATTACTAAAGTAATACTTCAAAGCATCATCTACTTCCTTACCTTTTATTTCAAACACTCCAGAATTATCATATATGAATGTCTAATATGAATTCACAAAGTTTAACTATAGTGCAAGATTATTACCAAATTTCTTAGTATCAATCTGAGATCTATGTACTAATTCACTAAGTGTTTTAGCATCCATACTTAGTTCTTTATAAGCGTGCAATACAATAATCTATTGATATAAGAATAGTAAATTATCCTGCTTTCTATTCTTTAAAGCGTATATAAGACTAGATTCATCAAATACCTGTGTCTTATCTATTACTTCACTCTTTATTCCAGGGTATGCAGAGTACCCAATTTCTTCAGCTAAACCATTATATTTAGCTTTCCAATTTTGTTTACTTTCGCCTTCTGGCAGAGCATCTATGGCTTCTTTAAGTAACTTACCATACACATTGTATAATCCAGTAATTATCTAGTTTTCCTATAGATTCTCAGCTCCATATACTCCTTTACTATTGATAACTCTATTGGATAACTCTTTTAATATAGGTTGAGCTAAGAAATAGAAAGTATTCTTACCTTTACCACCTCTAAGTAATAGGTTAGTCATATTATAAGTAACCTGATTAACATTTAAAGCAATAATGTAAGGGTCTTTAGCAACGTCTACATGAGCATTAATCATAGCAGATAACCAGTCAAGAATTCTAAATCCATCTTGACCCTTAATAGCATCTAAATCTCCTAATTGATATACATTACTATGACTGTATATCATATTAAGATGCATTAACTGTGTTAATACATGATTAGTAGAGTTAAGAGCAAATGGAGCAATACCAGCTTTACCACTAGTATATTCTTCTTTTCTAGATTCCTAGAACGAAGGCAATAATTCATAGAAAGGATCTGCTTCTTGTTTACTAGAACTTGATATTAACGGTAATACATCGTCTTGTAGCATACCAGTAAGAGTATCAATAGACGCTCTAGTCTCAGCCATATTCTTAGTATCTGATACTACTAATTGATAATTCTGTATTATCATGTTCTGTAACGCTTCAGTACTTTGCTCTCTTACTTTGTTATTAGTATATTGAACTATATTTCCATCTGTATCGTAATTCAACATAGCAATATACAGTTTATCAACGTCGAAGTCAGAACCAGTCATTGCTGTAAATTCGTCAGGAACTACTATAGTATCGCTGAATCTATCAGGAAGCACATCTACTACTTTAAATGAGAAAGTAGAAGACAAACCCTGAGTAGGGATACGATAGCCAATACCTTGTGGAGTAGAATTAGTGCCAATTATATTATGGTCAGTTAACCATTTCTTCATAGTTCCATAAGAAGTCTAATATTCTTTTGGTACTATATGTCTAAAGAAGTTAGTACTTAGAATAACATCCATACTTCCATCTTTATTTAGGAATCTAAGCTTCTTACCACCATTAAATGCGCCATTTAACTATGATTCTTTCATTCTAGCATCAGTTGCTTTTAAACCAAATGAAGACATCTGAATAGCAGAACCGCCAGGAGTATTAATATCTACTACTTCTTTGTTTATAAATGATATAATTCTACTTTCAATCCATTGTCTACTACTCTGAGCTGCCAACGGAACAAGTATATTACCATCCTAATCAAGAGTAAGACCTTTAACAAATTCATCAGACATACCAGAGCTAACCGCCTGACTAACCAAATAGTCTGATAAAGCCTTATTATTCAGTTTGCCTTTACGGAAGAATCTCTTAATTATTCTATTATAACCTATGTCAGATAACTAATTGATAGCATCCATTGTTTGAGTCTTAATCTATTGACCAGTCTTAGTAGTAGCTTTATTAGTACCATATACTCGATCGTCTATAAGATTACCTAAACATATTTTAACAGCCTAAGTGCCAAATGAACGGTCAATGTGCTCATGTGGATCTGTGTTCAACTGTAAACGTAAATTACGAATATCTTGAACAAATACAGGTAAATCTCCTTCTTTCTTAGTAAGATTGAAGGATTTTTTATTTAAACCTTCAACATTAAAGTGTTCGTTTTTAGGACCTTCATAAGCTCCAAATTTAGTTCTACCGCCAACCTTAACCGCAGATTCAAAAGTAACCATATCGATTACTCCTAATTCCTCATTATTCATACGGTCATATAAAACCTTATTATCAGCCTTAGCTATTACTTTGAATAATGGGAACATAGCCATCTTATCAAATACAGGAACATTCAGATTTATATCACTTTCTCTATGATCTCCAAAATATACCATCTTTAAAGGTTTAACTACAAGAGCCAATGTCTTCTGATATAATTCCGGATTATTCATCCATGACTCATCTTCTCCTTCCATTATTTGATAAGCTTCTTCGATAGCATCACTCCATTGTCCTAAAGCTTTCATAATACGCCTATACATAGCAGGACGAATATATACAGCAGCATCAGATTGATTAATATTACCACCTTTAATATCTCCTTTGTCGTCCCTTCTGAAGTCATACGGTCTAGCACTAGCATTAGTATAGCTATCTACAAACTCTCTCTAATTTTTAGTAAGAGAATTATAGAAAGAATCTTCCTTCTATTTAGTAGATAAAGCCTCTATAATTTCATTGTCGCTTAAATTAGGATGAGCTTCGCTATATAAATCACGTAGAATAGAGTTTCTGAATATACTTTTTAATTCGTCATAATAATCAGAACCAAGCATATTATCAGCAAGATGCATTACTGTTACTTTAGTATCATTCTCAGCTGGATTATCCCAGATAGTTCTAAGATTAGTACCAGTAGATAATACAGAAGACAAACGTTTAATCTTATCAACATCTTTACCTGTTATAACATCAATAGAATCTCCTTGCTCAGTTTTAAATTTAGACTTCTTCCACTTATAATAAGCAGGATCTCCTGTAAAACACTTCTCTACTTCCATGATAGAAATAGCCTAATTAGCTACATGAGAACCAATTACAGAGAATAATATATCTTGATTCTTAAGACCAGATTCTTCAGATGTATACATTGAACTATCTAGTTCTGATTTATAGTAATCGAATATATTACTAGGTATTAACTTATTAACGTATTCGCCATTTGAATATCCAAGTATACCTCTCTTTACAAGAGCTCGCATTTCTCTTTGAGTAGCATGCAGTAACAAATGATTTATTGCAGAGAATATAGGAGCAGAAGGTTCTATAACTTCCTTAGAATTAGGTTTAGATGTACCTAACAACAATACTTTTAAATCTGTTAAATACTTCTGAACCTCTTCTGTAGTACCATATTGTTCTAATCTTGCTAATTCTTGATTGACATTTAAAACATCTTCACCAAGTCTCAGTCTAGTAAAGTATCTGAATCTACCTCCATTTCCAGTATGATCCATCTTACCATTTTTAATCTTACCGTGGTAATTGTCTACTCTTAAAGTAGGATGTTGCGCGATATAGTCTTTTTTCTAGAAATAATCCCATACAGCATTAAACTCATCTAACCAGTAATTAGCGAATATATTAAGAGTACCTTGACTAAATCTTCTTTCTCCTACATAAGTAGAATTTTCAGCTGTTAAATCTTCTCCAATAATAGCTGCATAATTAGCGTCTCCTATATCGATATATTTACTAGTAAGAATATCTTTTACCATTTTGATACCTGATATGCTATACCAAGTCTTTTTGTCAGACATAGTAGGTAATATCATTCTATCGTTAAAAGTAAGAGTAAGCTTAGCAATATAATCCTCAACAGGAGTAATGCCGAAATAATCTCTACTAGATTCATCTATATTCAGTGCTAAGAAAGTATGCAATTTAAATTTGGTATTCTTAGCATTAGCTATCAGACTGTGTGCAGAGAATGGAGTACTTAATATCTATTGTTTCTTACCATTAGCATCTTGATTAATATTACGTATTTGATCTGTCATGTAGTTATTCTCACTAATAGGATAAATCAGTGCACCATCTGCTCCAACAACACTAAATTCTTGAGGAGAAGGATGTACTTTACCATAAGATATTGCCATCACAGCTATCTAGCTATTAGAATTTCTACCAAATGTAAACATTCTATCTAAAGTTCTAGAGTATCCACCACCTGATGTAGATTTTACACCTATATCTTTAGTTTCAGCTAATTTAATCAAAGTAGCTAAAGTACCTTCATTAAATCTCTCTGTTTTACCAGCTCCAGTGCCTTTCCAGAAATTATATAATTTATCAAATTCAGTAGTTCCAATATAGAAGTTATTAAGCATATAATCTAATGCTAAGTTATCCATAGGAATAGATAAAGCATTAAATACATCCAATAAAGTGTCCTTTATTTCCTATATCTTAGTATCATCTACTGGTTTACCTTTCTTTATTCTATCACTTACTATTTTAAAAGTAGAACTTAATTTACCTCTTCTGTCTTTTAAGAATTTAGCAAACTCTGGTTTAATGAAGGGTCTACCACTATCTGTTCTGTCTATAGCATCAGATGCGAAGAACATACCTGACCATCTAGCAGGAAGTCTACCTACTTTACGTAAATTATCACTATCTTCTACAACCCAATTAAATTTACTTAAGCTAGATTGTATTTCACTAGCTATTTCATCTTCAGACTTACCTCTTGTATTTACTTTAGGATGTTTAGTAGTAATAGTGTCTAACTGTACTTTAGAACTCTTTATAGTTATCTCTAACTAAGTTTTAGTATTGTCAGATATAGGTGCTTCTTCCGAAGTAAGAATATCATATAAAGATTTAAAGAAAGGAATAGTATTACCTAAATTAGCACTTCTATCTATTATATCCTGATACTTATCTATATCCCATAAGTTCTCCATAATCTGATTCCATACAAAATTGAAATCTTCAGTTACAGGAAGTTGGAACATATCATCATGTACAGGAAATAATTCTTTAGTAATAACGCCGGTTTCTTCATCTTCAACAAATTGGTATTCACACTTAGGTATAGAGTAGAAGAACAGTTTAGCTCTAAAGCTAACGTTATCTTTCTTACTTACTTCACCTTGATTCTTATCCCAATTGTTTTCAGATTGTTCACCAGTCTCTACTTTTAATCTAGACTCTTCCTCATTATCTACTTTTTCTACTTCTCTAATTCCTAATTGTTCTATCTTCTTACGAACATATCTAGTAAATATATCTTTGTTATTTACTATATCCTGAGCAATATCTACATATTCGTCAGATATCCAACCAAAGTCTATATTCTACTGTAATCTGTCAAATAACAAAGGAGTATTAAGATTATGAACATCCTCTATGGTTCTAATATTAAATATAGATAACGCTCCACTAGTAAGAGAATTAACAGCATGATAGAATACATCTGGATCAGTTATATGAGGTAATTTAGCTTCTTCTTCCTTTGATAAACCAGGTATATAATAAGATAAACCTTCTGGTTTACGGCTATAGAAATCTTCTAATGCTTGCTTAGAGGCTTTATAATCCTTAAACTAACCATCGTTTATACTCTTGAAAAAAGCTCTGATTATATTTCTGTGAGAATTCCAGAAGTACAAGGTATTATATATCTTCTTAAAGATTCTAATGACATTATATAATAAACCTTTACCGTTTTGATCCTTAGCGTAATTACGGAATTCTTCAGCAAGCGCTTCCTCTGCTTCATCTTGAGTAAGATTTCTAGCACTTCTTTTAGATTTAGAATATTCTTGATATAACTTAGTTCTCTATTGTTCACTCAATAGCATTTGAGTTACATAGTGGAATGCTTCGTGATATTCTACACCTGCACCAGATTGTCTAGATAAAGATATACGAGGTATTAATTCGTTAGAAAGTGCATCCATTACTACACTGAACAAACCGTACGCCTCTTCATTAGCTCCAAACTTAATCATTTGGTCTGTTACTAATATCTGATCGCTATCTATACCTAACTTATCAAATAACCATTTCTTAGCAGAATCTTCATTAAACTTACCTCTACCTTTAATAGTTGATTTAAGACCACCTAAGAACTTAATTGGAGTAAGAGTAACTTCTCTTTTACCAGTCTTAGGATTGAGAACAATACCCCATTTAAGGTATTGACTTTCTTTCATTCCATTATCTGGTATACTTAATCCATATTTCTCAAGATTCTCAGGAGTAGCTCTTTCTGCAATTACAACTTTCTTACCACTAGCTGTCTTAGCTTGAGAAGGTTTGCTTACATCTTCTATTACTTTATCTTGAGTATTAACAGTAGGTTTAGGTTTGTCTTGTTGTTTCTATAATTCTTCTCTATTTATTGTAGCATCATCTGCATATATAAATGGAGCATAAAATGCATGTTCACCTAAATCTGTCTTTAATATTCCATTATTAATAGCCCAAGTAATTACTAAAGGAGAATCAGATACTTTTTCAGCCTTACCGTCTTTAAAAGTATAACCTATTTCTTTTAAAGAAAACGTTAAGTCTTTAGAGAATATAGGTATTCTACTGTTTTCATCCTTTACTAGATTAGGAGAACTATTAGCTATAGATACCAATAAGTCTATAAATTCTTGAGGGAATTCAGACATTAATACGTCCTTATCAGTATTCCAGTGTATATTCTATGAAATCTAGAATACTATTCTCCTCTTTTCAAAATCTGTTAAAGTAGCTAAGTTAGTAAATTGCGTACTGAATCTCTTTTCAGTTCTAGGACCATCTTGAGTATATACAGTAGCATCTTCACTATGATACCCGTTAACAAAGAATCTATTACCTTTATCATCAGTATATATACCTAATTGCTTTCTTACTAAGAAATTATACTTAACTCTTTCTACTCCTTCTAAACCATTAGTAAATGTATTAGAGCCACTATTAGCTAATAATGACAATAAGAAAGAATCAATTACCTTAGCATTAGAACCTCTTACTGATGTCTGACCAGTAATAATATTAAATATTAACTCAGCAGTAGAAGGAGTAATGGGCTTTCCTTGCTCATCTACATTTTGAGTGCCATCCGCATTGAAGGCTAATTTAACCTGCTCTGGATTGTTTACTCCAGATATTCTATGCAATTCCTCAGATAACATAATAGGCAATGTAGCAGTACCAGAAGGAGTATTCTCAGGTTTAGGTATAAAGTATATTTTACCAGCATAACCTATACCTTGTGTTTCAGTCTTATCTCTAGTAAACATATCATCTATAGAGAAAGGATCAACACCAAATGGGCCCGTACCATATCCAAACTGGATATCTCCACTAGTTATTTGTTCAGACATAGCAATAGCATCTTCTGTTATACCAAAATCACTTACTTCAGTTAGCTTTCTAAACTTTGGTAATCCTGCCTCATCTACTTGATTATCAAGCTGACCGTTACTTATTCTTATTCCTACAGGTTTAACATGCTTCCTAGCAGTTAATGGTAATGTTTTAGTAGTAGAATATTCTGGAGCGTAAGCCTTAATTATCTTAGCTCTCAATTCTCTTAACTTCTATATCTACTCATCTATTTCACCCTAAGTCATTTCCGTATCTCTCATACGGTCATACAGACTCTAATTGATTGCTCTAACAGATGCATTATACAGTTTACCATCCTTCTCTATCATCACGTGAATAGCTAAATTATCTATAGCACTATCAAATGACATGTCATGTTTAAAGGATGTAACTACAAAGTATATATCATCAGCAGTTGATAACCATCCCGGAATAGCTAAATTATCAGCTAATTCTCTACCTGGTCTTCTATCAACTTTACCACCATCTTTACCTACAAACTTTACAGATTTACCAGCTACAGTAATAGGCATAACTTCATCTGTATTAGGCTGGAAGAAGAAAGTATTAGCTATATGTAATCTTCTGAATTTCTTTCTAGCAGATACCCAACCATTAGCTGATCTATTATAATATGAAGAAGGCCCTTGTAATCTGGAGTCAAAATCATATGATTCTTCAAATACTGATTGCTCTAATATATCCTAATCATTTACAGGTATACCATTTTCAGGATTACCATCAGGCATGTATACTAGCTAATCGTTCTAAGCATCATAAAAAATTTTATCAGATTTTGGAGTGTCCTCTATTTCTGTAACATTTACTGGATTCTCTACTTGAGGAGCAATATCTGAAGCTGCAGGAGTATCCTCTACTTCTGTTACTGTAGGCTATTCTGTAGATCCTTCTTCCTCGTCCTGTAGTGATTCCTCAGCAGGAGCAAATTGAGCATCGTCTACTTCCTCCTGTTGTCCCTAAGACTCTTCAGCAGTAGAATCATCTGTTTGCTATTCTTCTGCCTCTTCAGCAATATCTGTAGGTTCTACTGATGTAACTTCTTCAGCTGGATTCTGCATCTATACTTCATCTTCTATATCTTGATTAGTATTAGTAACACCATCCATTTCCACATCAGCTTCCACCTCATCTACACTTACTCTATCTTGTAAAGGAGAGCCTTCTATAGCTTCCTCTAACCTATTTAGTTGATCTTCTAGACTACTTATTTCCTATTCAGCTATCTATACATCTGGTGTAGTAACCTCCTCTACTTCATCCATAGGAGCAACCTCTGGAGCTTTTGTTTCAGTATTGGGAGTTCCTTGTTCTATATCTGCTAAATTACCAGTATCTTCAGCTATCTCCTCTCTACTTACTTGCTCTTGATCTTTTTTACGCTGTAAATCTTTCTGAATAACAGACATAGCTCTTTTACGCTGTACTAAATCCTAGTCAGCAAGTTTATCATCTTTATTCCATTCTTCATTTACAGAGTTATCATAATCCTATATAATCTAATCAGAAGTTCTAGTCTTACCGTTGATCTTGTCTGCCTACATCTCATTAGTAAGTATTTGCTTCTGCTGTTCTTCGGTAAGATTATTATAAGTAGGTTTATACAATCTAGTATCACCTACATATTTTCCAGTAGTATATGCTAAAGCATGAGCGAATAAATCAGCTCTTGCCCCATCATTAACATACTTACTTATGGTAGCTACAGATAATTGATCTGCAAAAGGAACAGATAATCCAAGATCCATTACCTGTTCTCCTACTTCTTCTCCTAAGAATCGCTGTATAACTGGTTTACGTTCTTCTATTTGAGATTCTACATACTTTATAATACCAGATATACCATCTACATTTACATCTAAATTCTTATCCTCTTTTAGTCTTTGTAAATCCTGCTTTCTTGAATTAAGTTCATCTCTAAGAGTAAGTAAGTCGTTGTAATCTTGAACAGCAACCATTCTGCCCATGAATTCATTAGCATACTCTTCTTCAGACAGTACACTTCTTTCACCTAATAATTGGTCTACGTATTCAGATAATTCCTTTTTACTTCTAGAAGTAATATCAGATGCAGGTAAATCATTAACTATCTGTCTTCTTCTATCACTACGTTTTTTATCATAGCGAGCTAAATAATCAGAATAATGCTGCTTTATTTCTTCTTTTAAGTCAGCATCTTCTCTTATTTTCTGAATAACACTTTCTATTTCTCTAGTAGAAGCTTCAGATGCTTCACTAGCATCTTTTAATCTATCTTGAATATATACAGCATTTTTTACTACAGATATAAAGTCATCATTATTTATTCCTAGTTCATCAGTTATACTACGTAAAGACTTATTATTAGATAATCTTTCTATGTTGTTTACTAATCTTATGTCTTCATCAATCATTTCATTAGTAACACCTTCAGGTTTAAATTTATCCTTAAGAGTTTCTAAGTTATTGATTATTCTAGAATAACCTTTTCTCCCATCAGAACTAGCAGCATTCATAAACTGCTCTACTTTATTTTGTCTTTCGGCATTACCATATCCGTCAGCAATATAACCTCTCAGATTACTATCTGTAAGATATTGAGCAGTAGCACTATATACGTCAGGTGAACTAAATACTCCAGACATAAATAATCCAGTAAATCCACCTATATCCATAGATTTACGTAAATCAGCATCACCATTTAGATTCTCATCTGGGTGAATACCATAGTATGCCATATGCGCTTCTCCTGCCAATTTTAATGCATTAGCAGCCCCCTACAACAGACTATAATCTCCAGCATTATCATACTTACCAGTTCTATAATAATTACTTACTACTCCTTGTTGACCTTCTTCAGTCTTTTCCATGAAATAAGAAACACCTAGTTTCTTACCAATATTGGTAAGATTACTTATAGCATTGTATGCTCTAGTTTTACCTCCAGGAGTTTTCCATGCTTTATCTACAGCTCTAGCAATAGTACGATCTATAATACCATCAGCTGCTGCATATAAATCATCTTTACGTAATCTATCAATTACAGCAGTTTCTAGTCCAGAGGATATATTACGATTACCTACAGCTCTTTTAGCAGCTTTCTATAATCCAAAGTAGTTCTTCATATATGAACCACCAAACATAAACATACCTTGAGCTAAGTCAGATAACATTAAAGCTTGATTAGTCTATCTAACTACATCTAGACCTTTTTGAGAATCATTTACTAGCTAATTAAAATTAGCGTCGGGAGTGATTATATTCTGTGATAAAGCGTTTTCTAATACTTCATAATCTGTCATTTCAGAAGTATCAAATCCTCTGGCTTTTAGCTACTCATCGGCAGATTGTATTACACTGGGAAGATTAATTCTCATCTAATCTGCGCCTTCTAATACTCTCTACTTAAATGAATCAAATACTTCAGCTTGAGTTTCTGAATTACGAGTATAATTAGTAATCGCAGCTTGTGTGGCTAATTCTGCTGCGCCTATTAACAAAGGAGCGGTACCACCAGAACCTGCTGCCATGGCAGCTTTAGATGCCCATTTAGCGGCCATACTAGTACCAAATTGTCCTAACATAGCCCCAAATTCAGAATAACTAGTACCTAACTCTGGTAATACATAAATCCAAGATTCTGGATTAAATGCAGATATTTGATTATTCTCTTGTCTTTCTCTGAATTCAGTAGATATCTTACTTGGATTGTATAACCAATTACCATGCTTTAAAGTATGTATCATACTTTGTATTTGCTGATTTTTATCAGCTAAACGAGAACTTACAACCTTTTCAGCATTATTAAGCTGTTCAATCTGCTTTGCTAAATTGCTGCCTTGGTTTTTACTACTCCACATATATTCTATTTGATCTGGAGATAGTTGATGAGTTCTCCCAAAGATTGCATCGTTTATACCGTCATTAGCTAGTAAATGCTTAAAGTTATTACCAGGATTAAGATCACCAATATAATCTTCTGCTAGCCAGTCGAAACTATAGTATTTCCATAAGTCTGTTACAGAACCAAATTTATCAGTACTGAATAATTTACCAGGTCTAGTCTCATAGAATATATCCTGTAAATACGGATTAGTTCTAGCTAGCTCTTTTAAACCAGGTTGATGATATATGATGTTACCGTTCTAATCTAATTGGTTTACACCATTTTCTATATTCTTAATATTATCTTCTAGTTCAATTATTCTATTCTGAGCTGATTGAATTTGCGTAGGTGTCCAATCTGTTGCAGAATCAATCTATCTTTGTAAATCAATTAATTCTTGTTTACTTGTAAGATAATCTTTAGCTAGATTAATAGAATTTAAATAGTTAGCTTCACCCTCTCTAACTTCATTCTATAATCTACTTAATTTAGATTGATCCTTCTTTTCCATAAAACTACGATATACATCTAAAGCTTTTATGTCTCCAGACTTCTCAGCTTCATCGTACATATAGTCTAGGACAGTGATATTCTTATCCTTATCATCTGCGTCTTCACTAGACTGAAGTAATTCAGGCATACTTCTAGATGTCCACCAATTAGATATTCTACTTTTACTATCTTTTGTAGAATCTTCATTAGTAGTTTTATTATCGTAGTTTATATCGTTCTCTCTATCTTCTAATCTTCTTTGGTAATAATCTGATCTAGAATCGTATGAATACCCATAATCACCTTGTAAGGTATAATTAGGGTATTCACTAGCGATATTATTATCTGTATTTTTACCTAGAGTATAGTTCTATTGTCTACTCATAATATTATATTAAAATAGTCTGTTACTTTCAGATTGAGCTTGCATTACATCTCTAATGTCTTGTCCTATGTTTCTACTCTTAGCATGTAACGCATCATTCTCAACTGCTTCTAAACCGCGTCTGGGTACAACCGTACTTACTGGAATTCTTAAATAAGTACCTTGTTTAAGAGCGGTATTAATCGAAGTTCTAGTTTCACCATAATCATTTGTAGATTCAGTTACTCTTACCTGATCTTCGTCGAGATTTACCCAATCTCCTTGTACTTCTGCTAGATCTCTAGCTGTATATTTACCTTTATCTATTTCTGATTTAGGAATAAAAATGTATTTATTATGGAATATGTTTGAACCATCTGTAGTAATATTCGGAGTTCCAGCTACTAAGAAATTCTTAAACTGCCCCTTTTCAAAATCATCTTGTAACTTACTACTACTACCAATCTTTCTATCCATTAAATTCTCAGCAAGACGTTTTCTAAGTAAGAACTCAGAAGAAGAATTACCTACTCTCCAACCTTGAGAAGTCATCTTACCCGTCTGAGTTCCTTGAGCAGTTAATACTTCGTTTGCCTCAGCACCTATACCACTACTTAAAGTTCCAATAACATCGTTAATTGCACTATTTAAACTGTTATTAGTTTTAGCACTAAGAGTAAACATATCATTGAGTTTCTTTCTAGCATCTTGAACTGTAGGTGCATCTTTTAAAGCTGAAGCAAAAGTATCTCTTGCTGTTAACTCTAATTGGTCAGTTAGATTAAGTAAACGATTCTGTTGACTTCCTGCGCCTGCTCTTCTAGCTAATGCTACAGCCATTGGATCACGTTCTGCTTGGTCATAAGCAAATTCTCTACCTGCTGTAATAAGTGTTCTATTAAGTTGCTCTTCAGCATCCTGTCTACTAAGACCTTGTCTTTGTAATACTTCTAAATGCTTTTGATATTCTGGAGTATTCTATATACTAGATAAGTTTCTTTGTATTTCATAATCTGTTCTATCAGTAGAAACTCCTTGATGAATCCATCCATCTTTAACTCCCATGAAACTAGCTTTCAGATTATCTACATATGGTCTCACTAAGTCTACTTCAGATTTATAAGCTAAAGGAGCTACGTCATTAAATATTCCACTATCTACTGTGTTATAGTTAGTGAAATCCACATCATGCCAAAGAGGATTATACATCCCCTTTATCATTAATTCCTAATTAGCCTTTTGTCTTGCTAGCATTCCTTCTCTACTTTGCTTTAAATTACTAAGAGTAGCATAATCAAGATTAGCAATACGAGAATTTAATCTAGCTCTAAAGTTAGCATCTTTCATAGCATCTGGATTAGTAGCAGCTTCATCTATTAAATCTCTTATCTTTCCTAAAGAGTTCTCATAGTATCTCTAAGTATCTACAGCAGAAGGAGATTGAAATTCTCCAAACTTACTAACAGTATTAGTAAATTCATTAGCAGCTTGTTCAACAGCTTGTCTTTGTGCCTAACCTATTCTATACAATTCACCAAAATTAATTGGTACATATGTATTCATTATAGGAGCTTCTGCAGCTCTATCGTATCTATTAGCTTGCATCATTTACCTCCTTTTCTTTTTATTGTACTACGATTAGAATTCATCATAGCTCTGAGATCATCCTCAGTAAAACCAGCTTGTAAGAATCTTTGATACAAAGGCCACATTTCCATATCTCTAGCTTTCTGATTACGCATTAACTCTCTATTCTGAGCCCATTGACTTAACTGACTTAAACCAGTCCTACGTATATTTCTAGCAGTAGCTCTATTCTGAGCATTAGCTTCATTAGCAATATTCGTAGCATTAACCCATTGCTGTCCTAAACTATTCATAGTATTAGCATAATCACCTAAGTACTGATTGTTAACATTACTTTCTTGAGATCTTAAACTAGCTATAGCTCTGTCAGTATTAACAGCTGACTGTAATCTATAAGCTAAATTAGCTCCAGTACTAGTATTAATCTGACTAGCATTATAATTACTAGTAGCTCTATTACGGTTTAAATCTTCAATAGCAGGACTAATATCATATCTACGTCTACGCATCGTATTACTAATACTAGTAGCATAAGGATTATATACTGCATCAACTGTTTCAGGTCTACCAGTAAATAGATTAGACATAACAGGAGTTAAAGAAGCTATCCCTGACAATGCGCTTCCTACTTTATCAAATAATTTATCACGTCTGTCTGCTCTAGTTTCTCTATAACTAATATCATTAGGTGTAGCACTAGGAGACTCTACAGTATCATAGTCTGTATCATATACAGATTCTACTGTTGGAGCGTCATACCAAGTAAACGGTAATTCTGGTTTACCTTCATCAATTAATCCTGTATTCATAGAAGTAGAAGTTGCTTTACGTCTACGTGTTGGAGTACTAGTACTTGCTGTAGCTGTAGTTGATGCAGTTGGCACATGATACCATTGATTATTACCAGTTCCCCACTGCACTCCAGCACCCCATTTACGATTAGGGTTATAGATAGCATCTACTATTCTATCTCCTAAACCAGGTTTAATCTCATCACCTAAAGCAGCTGCTTGTATCTACTTAGTCTTAGGTTTAATACCTTTACTTTGTTTAACAGATTCCTACATAGCAAATAACTAATCATGAATCATATTATTATTCATTTCATTTAGTTTTGCTGCATTCTCTGCAAATCTGTCATTATATTTACTTTTCTTCTTTGCCATCATTTTCTCACCAAGTTGTGCAAATGTTTCTTTTCTACCAGGTACTTTAAGTTTATCACTTAGTACTCTACTACCTTCAGGTAAACTAACTAAATTACTATCAGTAGGTTTGTTATTCTCTGGTACTTTACTTATACTTCCATCGGGAGTCTATATTAATTCACCATCATCTACATACGCTAGAGAAGAGGACATTCCTCCATTAGCCATAGTATCTGTATTCATCCCTATCATATCTTCATATGCTTCACTTTGTAGGTAATTAGTACCTTGTACAGCGGCTCTATTACCATAAGCATTCTTCTTAATTGCTGCTCTTTTCCTACGAAGTTTTCTATTACTAAATGCTCCAATTAGACCACTACCAAGACTACCTTCATCATAATCAGTAAAAGAAGTCATTCTAGCCTCTTCACCGGATCTACCTATTAGCCCTATACCTGCTCCTACTGCAGCACCAATTGGACCAGCAACTTGGGAACCAGTAGCTGCACCACTGGCTATGTCACTTACAGATTGTGCAGCAGCTTGCCCTCCTGTAGTAGCGTTAGATTTCTAAAAAGGAGTAGTTAAAGTATTTAATATATCAGGAGCACTTTCAAGCATGTTATTCCCAATTTCTTTGAATTGAGTTCCAAATGCATATGCTGGTACTTTTGTTTTCTTTTTACTTTTCATATTAAATTAATGAATTTCTGTATGTTGTTGTAATCTATGGTATTTCAAAAGTATGATCTATATCAGAATCTAACTCATAATCGCATATCATATACTTACCTCTTAACCTGGCAGGTAACGATAATGCATCTTCATTCTTATCTGCTCTAGGTATAGGGAATCTAAATGTATCTTCTCTATAATCGGTTATTATATGTTGTTCAGGAGTAATAACATTACCTTCTTCATCAAGTTCTTCTTCAGTATGCTCTCTAATAGCTTCTTGATGTTTGGTACTGAATTTCATATAATCTATGATATCGTCCTTAATAGACTCTTGATTACCATCTCTAAACTCTCCTTGTAATCTAACATTATCAAATACTTTAGTATAAGGAGCATTCTTATTAATAACTATTTCTAATTTAGCTTTTCTATCTAAAGGAGTTAACCCTATTACTCCAGTATCATGTATAGTATGCAATTCATTGTCTTTTATTGCTACTACTCTATCAGAAATAGGTAACGACCATTTAGGATTAAATGTATAGAAAGATGTAAATCTACCTAACTACTCATTAAATACTAGTGGTTTATTTAGTACATTAAACCACACCTCGTTATACTTCTTATCAAATAAAGACATAGCTTTAGTTCTATCTTCTTTAATGTTTTTATTAAAGTAAGATTGTACCTGCTTTTCTTTAGATAACTAACTTACTTGACCTGTATAAGAACATATTTCGTTCTTATCATAATCGTACCAATAAAGCACATTATCTGAATTAATTATACTTTTATCATTCTTAATAGATGAACCATTAGTAGTAGTTACATAGTCAAATCTACTTAATATACCACCAGTACCTAATACTAACTGATTTACATTATCATCAGTAATAAGTGACCTTTCATTGACAGAAGCTACTCCTACTCCAGTATCTTGGAAATAGAATAGTCTATCTTTGAATACTTTTAGATTGGTTATGTCTCCCCACTGATTATCTACATCTAAGTAATCAGCTACTTTGAATTTAGACCACTAATCTATTACTTCATTATTAGTCTTAGCCTATGAAGTTAATATTCTATTAGTATATCTTACATCTTTATCGGCATACATAGAATTAGGTACATACAATTTACCAGTATTCTATGCAGAATAAACAGAATTATATACAAAGTAAGGAAGATCTTGTACATGTATGTCCTACATCTAAGTAGGCTCTAACTGCAACCAAGAATCTGCAAAATTTGAACTAGTTACTGTTCTATGAATCTGATCTCCGTGGAATAAATTCATATTAATAGAACTTTCAAATGGTATATAAGCTCCTATATAATTCTTCATTCCGTCCCATTCTTTAGCGTCAGGTAATTGGAATAGCATAGTATTAGGATAATCTAATAAGCTTAGATAAGTATCTCCTCCAAATACATACTTGCTGTCGTGCGCTGCTATACTTATGTATACAGAATTCTGTCTAGATGAGAATGTGTTACCACCATATATAGAATTACCATCACGTTTAACATTAAATACAGGAATAGCATTAGTAGAATCAAAAGGATGAAGTTCTGGATATTTACTAGTAGGTACGCTATTAAATCCAGAGAATACATTCTATAATTCTGGTACATGGGCTATAATACACGGACCAGCTGGGCCTTGTAATGATTGATTATCATTATGAATAAAATCGGACATAGAGTAGTTAGTATAAGTTCTATTACCTACATTTATTCTTTTAGCTACTACATCTGGAGCTCCATACATATTATAATCTATATTGGGTGGGTATTTAGCATCTTCAATATACGATGTAGATTGAGATTGTCCAAATGTTGGAACGAAATATTTAGCTATTGATGCTCCACGGTATACCTTATTACCTCTACTATCTTGATAAGGGAATCCTACAGCTAATACATTAAGACCCCATCTACTACCATAACCTACATATGGCACAGTATCTTGCTGCAATACTCTACCATCTATCTGAGTAACGTAATCCGCCGCAGCAAATATACTACGACTTACACTATTACCAATAGTATTACCATTTACATAGTTATCTTTAAAATCATCAAACTTGCTATCATTTACTTTACCACCTACAAATGGAGAATAGTATGAGCCTATACCATCTAAGTATACACTTCCTTCAAACAGTTTAGTTGCATCATCACCCTGTACACATATTTCTGGAGATACTAAACGTATATAATCATTTACTCTCATAGTAAGAGAGAAATTACTAATATCTTCCTCTGTACCTGTTGATATTGCTAATTGTTCACCAATCAAACTACAGAAGAAAGGAGTAGGTCTCATCTCCAAACTACTATCTAATTCAGATCCCTATCCTACATATTTATCCTGCTCTTGAATTCTATACTCATATACGTAACTACCTACTGTTTGCATAACTACAGTCCTATCACGTTCAGTTCTATCACAACGAACTATTTCATAACTTACTGCGCCAACCGGCATTTTCTTTACTTTAAATTCTATACCCAAAGCATTACCTATAAGAGTATTGTTCTCATATCTAAACGGAGGCATTTGAGAAGCATGAGGCATTCTAATATCACCTATCCAGAGTACAGGAGAAGCTACCGATTTATCATTGTAGAATATTATACCAAATCTATATATCTCATCTCTTTGGTAACCTCTATAATTAGCAGCTATATAAGGATCAGCATAGTTAGGTATATATGAATTGTTCTACTGTTCTTTAGTAGGTTGTACTATCTCAGGCATCTTGTCTGTACCTCTATTGATATATCTAGTATTGTTTCTAACAGTAGATACATCCATACTACAAGATTGATCTAATCTAAACTTATCTTGTTTATTACTTAAATTTATATCTGTAGTTACAAATGAATATTCTATATTGATACCATAACCGCCTAGTTCACCTTCCTTATTATATATGTATATATTCTGTGAATTAGATGCATCCTTAGTATACTTTATATTGTTGAAAGGATTTATACAGTCATGTGTAATAGGAATGCGTTTAATAGCTTCATCGTCTGTTATAGACAAACGAATGTTGTTACTATCTAAACCAGATAATAACTGTATACTTCCTTCTGAATTAGCTCTGTATGCTCTAGCATCATAATCATTACCGTATTCATCTTCTGGTATCCAAGTATTCTCTGTTATATTAGCAGCAAACAATCTATTCTACATCTTAGCAAGAGTCTATGCTATAAACTGATAACCAGTCATAGCATTAAATTCTTCTACAGATATATCACTTAAAGTAGCTCCATAATCTACATACTGTATACTTGTTTGACCATCGGGTATATCTATCTCATCTACTATACTAATAGTAGGGGTAGAATTATTCTGTTCATAGAATATACGAATTACTCTTAATTTATTAAAGTCCTAAAGCTATAACTCAGTAGATAGCATTACTGATTTATTTGATACTTTATTTAGACCAGTGCCTTTATATTCAGAACTACCTTGACTAGTTACACTATTAGTTAAGTGAATTAACTCGCTCATTGGAGAAGTAACAGTCTCAGTACCGTGTACATTAAAAAGCTAGTAACAATACGTTACCATTCCAGCTTTAAGATTACCTTCAGATAACCAACGGAACTTAAATGGTAATAAACTTACTACTGGAGTTATTTCTAATGAACCAGGGTTGATTATATTTCCATTCTCATCTATAAGATTAGAATTGTCTATATACTCATTACTCATTATGTTAACAATCTTAATAGGACTGTTTCCATCAGTAAAGTATATCTTTATATTAGTATCTGATTCATAGTTACCTACAATACTTAGTGTGGGATTCTTAGATAAATCTTCACACAACCCTAGAGCTCCTTTACATACTAATTTGATTTGAGGCATATTACTATCAAACCCCATTAATCTGTATATCTTATTAATGTTATCAGATGTTTTAGTTATTACTACCGCAATATCATTTATAGTAGTAGTACCTATTATCGTCTCATCTTTAGGTATAATAGTATCGTATCTTCTAGGGTTCTCTATACTTTGTAATACTCCTGTAGTTCCTCCATCGTTGGTGACAACACGGACATCCTCAGCGTATCTGTACTGAGTATCCGGTATCAAATTTACGTCCTAGTCCATATTAAGACCACCCGTAAACGTATTAACTTGTGCAGTATTACTTATCATATCAATCTTAATGCGCTATCTTGGTTATATAATATCTGTTCTTCGCCACTGGTACTGAAGAAAGTATCGTGGTCGTTCATCTCAGGATACAACTTATGGTAAGTGTTCTTTATCGATTCTATCTCATCCGGTCCAGGCATCATGGCTTCAGCATATGCTTGTTTACGATAGAAGTTGTAAGAGTTACGTATATCATAGTAATCTCCCTAGCTTATTTGACCTTTTAATTTCTTAGGATACATTAGTTTCATAGTGACGTACCAGTATATAGCTTCTTTATAAGATTCTAAGTCTGGTATCATTGGCATACTATCTTCATCAGTATATATAGCATAATAGGATATTTTAACAAATCCTCTAGGCATGCATGTATTAATATAACCAGGTTTAGTAGTATATTGTAATTCATTACTAAACATAGTACTATCTCTATGATCTATCACTCCAGGAACAAATTTGCCATTTACTGTACCTACTGTCCATTGATTAAGTAATATACTTAATGTTTGTCGTAAGTTAGTATCTTCATTTAACTTATCTAATGCTTCTCTATCAGTATTTAAATTGAACATATTCTTTACTAACGGAAACATTGCAGTATCTGGAATTAACATACAAGGTTCATTACTACATTCACGGTCATGGAATACTCCAAAACTAGAAGTAGCTTTTCTCATAGGCAACCATCCTCCTCCATTACAGAATGAAAATGCTACTTGACCTAATTTATATAAATCACAAGGCAAAGCAACCTAATGGCATTCTATTGGTAGTATAGCTACCTTATGCTCATACTATTGTACAGCTCCTATCTTAAGAATAGCTTCCATGCACCACTCACGTATATCTGTAATTCGTATATCAGATTCTTGTAATTGCAAATCCGCGATCACTTTAGCAATAACTGTGTTTGAGGATATCATTCTATTATTTATCATAATTGTATCTCCATTTAAATCCATATGCCGAAATAGTATTGCCCTTGGCACACTATACTATATTACTACACGCAGCAGTCAAGTTTTTACTATTCAAATCTCTAGCTGCATCAGAAATAGAATTATATACTTGTAACAACTTATCGTTCATATCTAATTTATATATTCTCTTTTTAGATTTTTCTATCACATCCATTGAATGAGATATATATTTTCCTATATTATCAGTATCTTCAGTATGCCATCTCCACTAAAAACCATGGGCTTGCTTACCTTTACCATTACAACAGCATTGTATAGCTACTCCTCTAGTCTTATAGTCTCCACAATGTCTAGAAGCTTGTGCGGTACTATCAAAAGTTCTTATATACACGCCATCAAGATCAAACTAATCTACTTTTTTTCCAAGTTTATTCATGGTAATCCGGCTGAGTCTTTTTTTAAATTCTTCTGTTCTCTTTTTTCCTCTTAACTTAAGAGCCCTTTTGTACCTAGTTTCATATGATTGGTTTAACTAAGCCGGACATGAAGCTAATTTAGCAATGTTATATTCTGGATTTAAGTCTAAATATTTTTGTTCTATAAATATTAAAGTATCTCGAATAGGCTCACATTGTTCTAGGATCTGTATAATAAACTTATCTTGACCATATTTATTAAAAGCATTCTACAAATGAATACTGTGATGTTTATTTTTGTTAAGTTTGTTATAATGCTAATATAGTCTAGCTCGTATATTTTTAGAACTTCCTATATACCTGTGATTATTCAGCATATTGACTATAGAATATATTCCAGATGTACTCTGAGGTATATCTTTTATTGAACAAAAATTATAATTCTACATAATCACGCATTCTACTCTTTATAATTCTACACAACTCTCGTTTATTATCTCGACATGCTATAAATTGATATTTACCTTTATTAGATAGTAAGCATCCTTGTTTAGACCAGAAGAATCTGTACTTCCATCCATTACTATGCTCGTTAAGTAAATATACTGGTTTACCTATTTCTTTAGTAGCTTTCCAATCCCATCTAAGACTTTTGCCTGAATACTCTTTAGGTTGATGCTTTATGATTTGTAAAGTGCCTAACCTACATGGTAACTTTACTTCTTTACATTCATACATTATTTCGTTTTTAATGTATTTAAAGTAATCAGTAACTATAGCTTTAAAAGTCTTTAAATCTACATCGTACTAAGTATTAGGTTCTATGTACTCCTTATAGCTTATATAATAATCGGCAATAGTATAGCACTTTCTCTAATATTTTAATCTCTCTCTCATTTATTATTAACTCTATTCTGCGTATCATCATGTGCATCATTACTATCATCACTAGGCATAGTAATCATAACAGATAATTCTCTTTGCATTATCATTTGTGTTATTACTGGTATCATTGCAGATGGTATAGGAAATTCACTATCTGGATCAAAACAAGCGTTGAGTTCTGTGGGGTCTTCGGCTATTACATCTACACTGATATACTCTAGCTGATTAGAATCACCATCTACATATATTCTATTATTCTTAACCCATGCAATATAGTCCTTACATGTAGCTTTTCTATACTTCTATAATTTAGCTTTAGTACGGCTACCTATCTAAATTATATTACCAAACATATCACGTACATTTATTACTCCAGGTCTATAGTTAAAGTCTATTAACTTAGGGAGTTCTTTATCTCCTACATAAGTAAAGTAACCTGGTACAGTTTCTTCACGGTCTAAATGGATAGGTTCTATAGTAGTAAGATAAGCTTCACTTACATCATGTCCTTTGTCGATTTGCTATTTTATCAACATAGCTCTGTAACCTATGATCCACTTTTCAATTTGTGCTCTACTTAAATGCTCAGACTCTGCAATATTATTATTACGAGCAATAAGTAGAATATTATCAATTAACTAGTTAAGTGTCATATCTTATTTCTAATAACGTTATAAAGCTTAAAACGCATTTTAAGGCGTTTAGAGACACTTTACGTATTGCAGCTTACAATCCCTTACCTTAACTAATAGCGTTTCTTACACGAGCTTAAAACAAAAAAAGGTTGATCTTATTGACCAACCTTATCCATTGCATTCTTCATATCCTAAGGGAGCATTTCCTTCATAGGTGGTGGTACCATCTAATTAGCTTTCCTTATTATATTTTTTAATTCGTTAACTTCTTTTTGTAAAGCAATTATCTCATCATTCTCTTTTGCAGGCTTATCATTTATTCCTAACCTATTTAGGAGAGCCTAACACTTAGCCATCTCTTCATCGCATTTAGCTATGGCTTCTTTTCTTTGTTTATATGTATCGTATTGATTACGTACTATATTTATAATTTCCTATTTATCTGTAGATATAGTAAGACCTAATGCACTATCAGTAATCACTGATTTATTCTCAGGTATAGTAAACTTTTTAGTTTCTCCATTGCACTATATAGTTATATCTACTATTCTTTTCCTAGGCTAATTTGGCATTGGGAATTGCCCAGGTGGTAGCGGTTCATCATATACTGCACTTACTTGAGTAACAGAACCTTCATTATACTCAGTAGTCTTCTTGAATGTACCAACTACTTCAATTATATATACTTTATCCCCTATGTTTAATTGATTGAATAACATAATAAGTTAGTTTTATAAGGGCTCAATTAAGAGCCCTTAATTTATATTAAGCTGTCGGCGTAGCCGGCGTTACTATATGATTAATTACTTGGAAGATTCCGTCACATTTGTTATAGTATATAAGATATCTGTTACCGGTTGTAATTTCATTATTTGTCATTTGAGCTCCGGAACCATTTAATAGAGCTTTTGCTCCAGTAGATGTAATAACCGTAGTAGTATTATCAATCTATCTATTAGTAAAGCTAGTAGGATCTATAAATACTAAATCCGTAGGAGTAGCTGCACTAGCAGGAGTAGACGTTACATGCAGTATAAATAAACCTTGACAAGGGAGCTGTCTCCATAGTCTAGGGCATACACCATAAGTAACTGAAGTAGTCGTAGTATCGGTAGTAACGTAGTTAGTTCTCAATACTGGAATACCATAATTATCCACAGTTCTTACTCTACCTCTATTAAAGTAGTTTAAAAAAGGATAAAACATAACTGCCTCCTTTCTTATTAGCAACCGCATCCGCAACCGTTATTATAACCGTAGCCGTAGCCGTAGCCATAATCGTTCAAGCCACCCTGACAACCAAAAGGATTGCAAGTTAAGTAAGCAGGAACAGGACACGGACGAATTTGATTAACGATGTTTGCAGTTTGAGCTTGCTGAGAAGCAGACAACTGTAAAGCTTGTTTATCTTCACGCAAAGCATCAATCTTATTCTGCATTTCACGCATTTCAAGCTGACAGAACTTATCATTAATCATTTGAGTCTGTGCATCTATCTTAGCACCTACAATGTTAAACTTGCTAGCGTTGTCAGCCATCAAAGCGTTGAAACCACCAGTAATTGCATTCTGCAATGTATTAGTTTGGTTACATACTGATAACTGACTTTCATAACCCATCTTAGTGATGTTGTTATTTACAGCATCAATAGATCTCTGAGTAGTGCAACAGCAATTAGCTAACTCAGAAGCAAGAGATGCATTACCTGAAGTAATAGCATTGATTACTTCACAGCTAGACAATTTAGTATCACAAGAAATCTGACTTACACCAGAATTGATAGTATTAAGAGCTGTCTGAACAGCATTAATATCACAATTCAAAGTATTAGACAGTGAGCTTATAGCTTCCTTATTGCCATTAATAGCTTGCATTAACAGGTTGGTGTTAGCGTCATTATTCAGCTGAGAAGCTAAACGACTTGCGTCATTACCTCCACGACCGAAACCGTTACCACCAAAACCACCCCAGCAGAAGAAGATCAAAATGATCCAAATCCACCACCAACCGCCGTTTCCACCGAAACCACCGTTGTTCATCATAGCCATCAAAGCAGCCGGATCCATACCTTTATTAGCGTTTTGCATTAGAGCAGCAAGACCAGCATCTATACCACGATCCTGCACAATAATTCTATCTTCTAACATAATTGATTTAATTTAAAAATTGATTTTTATTAATATCTAACGTAGCGAACTGCTTTGCCACGTCCATATTCTGAATAAGGTTCGTACTCTTTTTCTCTTTCGAGCATACGTTCATAATCGTCTTCATAATCTCTAGCTCTACTAGTAGAATATACTCTACGACCACCACGCATCATACCACCTCTTCTACCACCTCTACGGAATAAGCCTATGCGTTCAAATTCGTCATCATCATCATCTTCGTATTTGTCACGCTTTTCAACTTCTTCCTCATAGCATTCCATTTCAGCTTGTCTGATCTTATCACACATAACGTAAATATAGTAATACCACATCTTACCTTCATCAATGTCTTTATCATTGATCCAAGCCTTTGCCAATTCAACAAAATGCTTAGTGCTATTAGAATTAGTCATACTTATAATTACTTTATAGTAATCAGAATAAACCATGTTAAGTGCTACGAACCAATCATAACGATTAAATCTGCTACCCAGATTTATTCCGTATTGACTAGCTAATGCGGTAGTTTCCTCTACAGACCAATGCGGTCCACGAGTACCATCCTCATTTTCCATTTTACTTACAGCTTTACGGGCATGTTCCTCATTGAAGTGAGGACCGTGTTCTGCTTCGTAAGCCTTTACACGAAATATTCTATGCATATTATTATTGATTAATATTATTGAATATATTGATTTTACTTAGGTAACTCAATTACACGAGTATTAGTTACCTTGATTATTGGGTTACTGTTAATTATCTGATATTTTTTGGTACGTATACGTTTCCAATCAAAGTGAAAGAACCTAACGAAAGCATTACGATATTTGTTTTTATATTCTTTTTTCTCTTCTACAAACAAAATCTATTGATTCTTAATATCTAATGTGGCTTTAAGGATTGAGTCCTTTCTACTAACTATGATAGTTGTTAATGGATTAATTTTAAGTTCTTCGTCAAAATCTATTAGCCTGTGTTTTATAATAGTTCTAACAGAATCTTTAATCTCAGTATTGATTACATTTACATCAGTTAGGTTCTTGTCTTTGATTTTAAGCTTTTTCTAAGCATCCTTAGCTTCTTTTAATAAACTATCATTACTAGTATTTAGTTCTTCTATAGTAAGCTATAGTACTCTGTTTAACTATTCTTTCTAGGATGCTAATTGCTCGTAAGCTCTAACATTGTTAGTTATTCTGTCAATCTCTTTATTCTTTTTCTGTAGCTAATGGTTCTAAACAAAAACAGTCGCAATAAGTAAACTAACTAAACCTACTGCGACTGCTCTGAAATTCCTTGTAAACCAATTAACTATCTAATTCAGTATTGGAATCATCTGGTAATTCTTTATCTAATGATATATCTAAATATTTCTCTCCTTTTGCTTTTATAACCTTCTTGAGGATTTTCCATATTTTCCATTTAGGATATAAGTCGCTAAATGATTCTAGTAACGACCAAAACTCAACTAAGGCTATCATTCCTGCTACTATTTCTACAGCGTGCAGGTTAATAGAGGTTACTACCAGCTAATCTATTATTGATGCACTAGTTATTGCTACTGCTGCATCTCTAGTCTTCCATATAGTTTTCCATGCTTTATGTGATTCAATCTTAGGATGCCCATATTTTTTAGAGACTTTATAACCATAGATAGCATCAAGTAGTATCAATATACCGACAGCAGTGATAGGAACCCATACAGGTGCGAATATAGAAAGTAGCCCAGTTATAATAGAAGCTACGCATTTATCCGCACTACTGAACATGTTCTTAAATATTGACATAGTATGTTCTCCTAATTGTTGGTAATTCATAGATAGTAGCTGATAATAAAAATCAAATAAGCCCTGACAGATTAAAAGGGGAGTAAAATCTGATAGGGCTCGAAATTCCGTTTGAGATTATAACTATATAACGATAAGGTTTATTTAAAGTTTCTATTTTGAAAATCTTCTTGCATAAACTAATAGCTCTTTATAGCGTAATATCTTCTTTAGTAAGTTAATACCATTACAATGCTTAAGCCAACCTATATGACTACACATTTCTTGTTTGTAATCTTCTACTGTAATGTTTTTCTTTCTGCCTAATCTAGCAGCTTTCCTACACATGCTACGCTTAATATTCTTTCTTACTAAAGTATAGTCATGCCTTATTACATAACCTACAAAAGATATACCTCTGTCTTCTACTTTAAATATCTAATAGTTATCTTTGAAAGTTAATTTTAAAGTATCTAAATACTATTTCATTTCTTCAAACAGTTCTCGTAAATACTCTTTATCCTTATGTAGTATTACTATATCATCTGCATATCTGAAGTAATATTTAACCTATTTATCTTCTTTAAGCCAGTGGTCAAAGTAAGTAAGATACAGATTAGCAAAGAACTAAGATAAGTAATTACCAATAGGTACACCTTCTGCTGAATCTATTATTTCATCTAATAGCTGTAATAACTTCCAATCTTTTATCTTCTTTCTTATTATGCTTTTTAATACTTCATGATCTATACTAGGATAGAACTTTCTGATATCTAACTTAAGACAATAAGTAGTATTATCTACATCTTTTAAAGCTTCTTTAACATTATGTAATGCTTCGTGAATACCTCTGTGTTTAATGCAACTATAAGTATCTTTAATAAAGATAGATACCCATATAGGTTCCATTATATTCATTACAGCATGATGTACTATTCTATCTGGATAATAAGGTAATCTAAATATTAATCTTTCTTTAGGTTCTCTAATTATAAATGTATTATATTCAGAAGTTTTATACGTACCGTTAATTAAATTCTGCTATAGTTTTTTAAGTAATTCTTCTTTATTCTAGTCAAACTCTTTGATATCTTTTCTACTAGATTTATTTCTTCTAGCTTTCTTATCTGCTAAATATAAATTGTCTAAGCTAACAATCTTATCGAATAAATTATTATATCTCTTCATAAATAATATTTTCTGAAATACCTTCACGCATCTTCACTTTCGTTACCAATGCGTTCAAGAAGCATGTCATATTTTACCAAGAGGTAAGGTTCAGCCCTTGATTTTTTGTCAGTTTATAATTTTTTACGTATTTCAGTGTCCTGACATTAGCATTGGAATTGTCTAACTCATTGTTAGAATTCAAATTGAACAAACCTGCATTAGACTCATTGTCTGAGTTACTGCTGATTTACTCACGACTGCAACCTTTTATTGGTTAATTAAAACCAGTTTTCTTCAGATTCTATAGAATCCAATTGTTCATAATCCTCATCATTTAACTCTAATGTAGCTGGAGCAGCTGGCAATGCCGGTTCACCATAGAAGGTAATTCGAGTCCCGACAAGAGCACCGGAATAGCCCAACCCAAGGTCAGAAGACAAACCGAACAAACCCGCACCAGACCCATTGCCCGAGCTACCGCCGATTAGAAGAGTTCTAGGTGTAGCTGTAGCACTAGTCCAGTGATAATCACAATAATAAGTTGTAGCACTAGCTCCATTTCCTACTACAGTTGGGAATAGATCTGCCTAGTTATTATTAACGAGTTTTTTTACATATTGACCAGTAATTGTACTTTCTTTAAAGTCTTGTAATTCATAACCTGCTGCAATTAATTGCTCTGCAGTAGGATTAGTTCCTCCTTCAAATGTACCAAACTTAGTATAATCTTTGCAGATGTATACACTATTATCAGTACCAGCAACTACTACATCAATTACATTCTTCCATACATGACCAAATGGATTCTCAATACCACGGTATCTAGGAACATTAACTACCTTAGTACCAGTAGATGCGCCTTCTGCATTAGTATTAGTATGTGTATATTCGATTATACCAGTACCATTGCCTAGTGATTTAGTAACCCCACTGTGTACAAAAGAATATGTAGTAGCTCCATTTACAGTTACAGTTCCTGTAGTTATACCTTCACCTAAACCACCTTGATGATAACCTTCTGTAGTTAAATTAGTATTAAACGCTTTTTGGCTATTCAATGTAGCATATTCTACTACGAATAACCAAGTAAGGTCTCTATGTGCGCCATAGGTATAGATATTCCAGTTGTTAGTACGATTATTCCCTCTAGCAAAGGTTTGGAATTGGTTTCTAGTTTTATTTACTACAGGTTTCAGTTTAAGTGTTGAAACAGCAATTGACCTAAGCGTATTCTGTGTATCTACACTACCCGTATTAATAACGCCCTCATACGCTCCAATGTATTTCTTTTCTACTTTGGTATAACCGGGGAGATTATATTCGCTCATACGAATCTCAACCGTATTGTCTGGAGTAGCTACTAATAATCTATAATGCTCTGGTATTTCTACCATTATTTCAGGAGATCTACCACTACTGTCATCAGTTATAGTAACGCCATCTTCCCACTTATTCCAGTCATCTGCTTTTAAATACCTCTTAGTATTGTCATCATTATTAATAGTACAACCTCTCATCTTACTCTGGATAGGAAGTGTTCTATGCATTTCCATATTACCAGTACGTACACCATCAGGACTAGAACTATTAGCTAAGTCAAACTTAACACCATACCACAGTTCGTTTTCATTTCTACTAAGCTTACCAATCTCTTCATCAAGAGTAACTGCAGCACTTATAGCACTAGGACTATCTGCTAAGTAATTAGTACTTGATAAGTCAGGCATTTCATTAGCTTCAGTTAAACCTACTTTATCATTTACTTTAAGTATAGTACTTCTAAGCTCTGTAATATCTTGATTTAAAGCTGTCTCTAAACTGTCAATATTGCCTTGAAGTTCTGTATCCTTAGCTTTGAGTTCTTTTACAGCTGCTTCCCTTGCAACTTTTTCATCATTAATTGCATCAGGAAGAGTTTCATTAATGGCTAACTTCTCAGCACCAGTCATTAAACCAGCGACAGTATTAGTAGCAGGAGTAATAGTGATATCAGCTAAAGTAGACTGTACATATTTACCGTCATTCTTTTCTACTCCAGTAAGACTGATAGTAATGTTATTAACATCTGTCTGATCTAACTATAATGTACTTAATAAATTATCAGGCATAGAGTTAACTACATTCTCCATAGCTTTACCCTTACCACCATCATAAGCAGTACCAGTAATATCACCAATAATAATAGCATTAGAATCGATGTGTACCCATTGTGAACCAGACCATCTAAACTGATAACTTACTTCACCAGGAGTTACATTGACATATATTTTATCTCTTTCACCTACTATAGGAGTTTCATGTTCAGCATCTGCGTATAACTGTATATTCTAAAGTACTCCAGTAGGAGATACAGTATAAGTAGCATATGCATCCATTACATCATCAACATATGAAGGCAATTGACTAGCAGGTACTTTACCATTGCCATCAAGTTCAGCAAGACCATTAGGTTGACCTTTTAATGCTTTGAAGTCCTATAAGTCTTCATTCACATCATCAATCTTAGTATCTAGTCTATCTACTTGAGCTTTTACAGCAGCATCACCTTTATTAATAGCATCTACTATACTACTGCCTTTAAAATAGTTATTACTATTAAGATTAGGTAAAGATATAACATCACTATTCTTATCATAGTTTAAACCAACAGATTGTACAATCTCTTTAATATGAGTCCATTGGTCTACATTAGCATCTCTATTTAGTGGTATCCATTTCTTAAGATCAGGACTATATGACTTAATAACATTACCAGTACTGTCTGTTGCTAAGTCAATCCAGTAAGAAACCTCTTTAGGATTTGGAGCATACTTAGATGCTATGAAATTAGGATTTTCTTGTTTAACCATATTTGCAAATATTTAATAATTAAATAATCTCCTGTTCTGGAGTATCGTATTCTTTCTATCTCGTATATTCATCATTGAAATATACAATATTGTTTTCATTATGTTATTGGATTTAATGCTACAACTTGACCAGCTTCAGTCTTATCAAAGTAATTGACTACAGCAAATTCTTCGTTTGCCGCACTACTATTACGACTAGTTACATAACTTCTAATAAATTGCTAACCTCTCTTTTCACTATTACCTGCTACGTATCCATATACAAATGCGGTACTTATACTATCGTTGTATATAGTTCCATTCTCATTCATAGCAATTACTTTAATCTGTCCTTCTTCAGTCATAGTATTAGTATTAAGACACCTAACAGAACCTGTTATTATATTCCCATCTATGTTTGTCTAATTATTCCATGTCTTATACTATTTACCATTAAATGTAACATAACCATTAACGGAAGTACTTAAAGTACCTTTATGTGTAAAGTCTCTCTATATCGTTAAATTGGGCATACCTTCTACGCTATCATCTACAGGATTAATTTTATACCATCTATCAACGTATTTAACAGCTTCTCCAACCCATATTTTATTAGGCATACCTTCTTCAGACACCCAACCATCTTTATCAGCGAATACAAATGATTGACCTGTTACTCCCATATCACTACCCTTCATTTGATATGCTTTTACTATAACTCCTCCTTTATAAGCAGTACATTCAACAGTTACAATACCGTCTTCTTTTGTACCATACCAGTTTCCTCTAAGCTATACAATTAACTATTCTGGCATAGTTAAACTAGGGTCATTAGTATATACATCTTGAACTGATTTAATGTCTACCATTACACATTCTGCTCCAGATTGAGTATTATCACCTCCCCAGTATAAAAAAGGTTGTGTTCTATCCTCAGACGAACCCCAACTCCATCCTACTACTTCATTAGGTATACCTGGAGCATTAGTAATGTTAGTACCGGTATCAAAATCTCTACCGTTAGAATCAGTCCATATGAATCTCAACTATATACTATTGAAATCATAGAAGTAAGCTACATCATCCCTAGTAGGCCATATATGATTTACTCCATCAAATACATCAGATATATTAGTATTGCCTACAGTTCTCTTTTGTAGGGGAACTGCTCGTCCCCCTGCTATACCTAACTCTAACATTACTCACTCTCCTCATCAATAATATTATAAGTCATACCAGCTACTTTAGTAAGCTCATTATATTGAGCTTCAGTACCAGTCCATATAGGTAATGATATCTTACCACTGTTAGCACTAGGTAATGCTAAAGTAACACCAGTACCCTTGTTCATTGCTTGCTGTACTGGGTCTAACACAGATATCTTATTCTCGCTAATCAATCTATTTACTAACTGAGTAATATACTCCTCATCAAGTAGCTCACCAACATTGCCAAGATTATTTTCAATACTAGTAATCTTATGTCTAAGCTCATTAATTTGGGATTGTATATTATTATCTGCGTTAGTTCTATTTTCAATCTCTTGATTAATTAACTCAGTAAGATCAGTAACTTTACCATCTACGTAGGTCTTAAGTTCATTCTTAGCTTTAGTAATTTCACTATTTACATAGCTTCTTAAATCACTAATCTATTGATCAATCTTACTATCTAACTCTTGAATATTCTGAGTTAATTCAGTAATCTTTTGTTGAATAGAACTTAAATCTCCACCTATTACTTCAGTTATATCTTGACGTATATCTTCAATACTAGAATTGATATTAGTAATATCTTGATTTATATCATCAATGTTATTATTGATGCCTGTAATATCCTACTTAATACCATTAATTTCATTTCTAATATTACTAATCTGAGTAGTTAATTCTTCTACTTTCTGATTAATATACTACCACAGTTTATTAACTTCCTCTTTCAGTTCATCTTTAAATTCAGCTAATTCATTTCTGATTTCAGTTATAGAATCATTAATAAACTGTTCTATCTAATCAAGAGCATTATTAATATAATCAATGATAGCATCTACTTGCTTATCATTCAGATCTAGCATCTCCCATGTATTAGTATCATTACGATAGTATCTAATACAACCACCATAGTAGTTAGAAGTAACGTCAATCCAATAATCTACTTCTAGAGGATTAGGCTGCGTATCTGATGCTCTAAATCTAACTATCTCTCTCTGTAACATATATTATGCTTTAAATGTTGTTATTTTATCTTCTGTTCCATCATCATATACATCGATATGAACCCACGATACACCATCCTCTAAACGTACTTTACATGGTAATAACAAAGGTTTAGCCTTTATTATCTCTCTTATTTCTTCTGCAGTCTTATCATCACATGTGAAATCGATTGCATTACCTGTTACATGTGCAGATACATATACTCCTTTCTTACTCTTTACTAAAGGACACAAGTTGCAACGCATACCTCTTTGATGCATATTACCAATATTAATATGCATTGGCATACGTAAGATATCAGTACGTAGACACAGTAGTACATGTAGTAGCTAAGTACTTAAGAACATCCATGATTGTTCTCCAAATCTACTATATATGTGATTACATACTAATTCTTTTACATTAAAGTAAGGTTTAAGCTGTTTAATTATTTCTTCTCTCGGCATCATTGTTATTCATCATTAGGGCATCACCAACTAGATTGGCTGCTACGTTCATACCAAATTGTTTAGTATCGTTATCTATCTCACTTACCTTCACGTTGATTTGAAGGAGCAGAAGATATATCTGCTCCAACAACTCTCTATCTGTCATATGCGCTAAGTATGGGTTCATTAAATAGTAATGGTTTGTTCTCCGGTTTTTAACTAGAAGCTTTTGACTAACTTATAACGTTGATTCTCTCGTACATATACATTAGCTAATTCTCCAGCATAAATAGTTCCTCCATTTATGGTTAACCCAGTAGAAGTTTTCCATGTAAATGTATTGGGTACTATAAAAATTAAATATACATTTGGACCTTCAACAGGAGTAATACCAGCTGGGAATAGAAATGCAGTATCGTATGTTACGCTTGTGATAGTTAATTTATTAACTACTTCTGCTTTAGCAGCTTGGATAACATTGGTAAATGCTTGAATACCACTCTCTTCTTGAGTTAAAGTAATTCTGGCGCTTCTCTAGGCAGTTGTTGAGTTCTATGCTACATATATATATGTGGTATTGGTTGTAGTTCTCACAGCAGCAACCCAATCTCTATTTGACGAGAATTCATAATCTAGAGATTCTGTAGTTTCACTACCGTCGCTTTTAAGTACAGTCTTATAAGATTGTACTGTAAGAGTCTCATTAGTTTCTGCTGCAGTTACGCCTAAATTCGTCGGAATTACGTTAAATGTATATGTAGGAGTATAACCGCTTTGATTAATATAAATATAACATTCTAATCCAGATTCAGCTTGAGTCAATGTAAGAGTACCAGATCTAGATGAACTACTAGTATTATGTTGAACAGTATAACTGGTTCCACTTACAGTTAACCAACTTGGAGAGTCAGAAGACAGAGTATATTCAGCAAACATTTCTCCGTTCTTTCTACCCTTTACAGACCATCCTCCAGAGAACCCTGTAGTCTTAGCTGGAACATCATATGTTATAGATTGTCTCCAATAAGCATCTTCATTCGGTTCTGAAGATTTCTTTATTTGCCATGAATACGTATCTGCAGCTTTAGCCTCTTGACTAACATTAATAGTAAGTGTCTTACCAGAATCTTCTTGTGTTAATACAACTGATCCACTTCTTGCAGATCCACTATTATCAGATGCACTGATAGTCACTTTACTACTAGTAGTAGAAGTAGTTATCCAGCTAGGTTTACTAGACACACTCCAAGATTGACTACTACCATTCTTAGTAGATATTACAGGTATATTGGCAGCAGTTCCATTAGCAGAGAAATCCCACGGGAAGTTTGCACTAACATTTGAAGTACTGCCGTCATCCCAAGTGAATACATAATTATCTGCAGGTGGTACATATGCATCTTGTGATAATGAAGCGTAATCTCTATTACCTGATTCATCTTGTACAAAGTAAACTTGAGCAGATCTAGATGATGAAGATGTGTTAGCACTTATAGTGAATGAACCACCGCCATCATATGTTGCCCATGAAGGTAATGTACTGCTATCAATACTATAACTAACATCTCTATACCAACTGCCATTAAGAGTCTCATAAGAGGTAATAGTAACTGTACCACTACCTCCACCAGAACCTACACTGACTTGATATGGATTAACTGAGAATACATAATCCCATACATCTGGAGATTCACCAGCAGCTTGAGTAACAGTACAAGTAGCAGATTTACCACTATAAGTTGCAGTAATAGTTGCAGTTCTACTAGATGTAGATGTATTCTCTCCTAATGTTAAAGTACTAGGTGAAGAGCTACTACTAAGACTACCTAAGTTAGTAGACAACGTAGGATTACCTGTTTCTTCAGTAACATCACCACTAACCCAATATACAGTTCTCTTAGCACTAGCTGTAATAGTAGAAGTACCACCACTACTAGATACACTAGTAGGATTAGCTGATACAGATATAGTCCATTCACCATATGAACTAACATCATCCCCATCCTGTGATAAACTAATAGTAACTGTCTTATTAGACTCATTCTGAGTTATAGTAACTGTACCTGTTCTATTTGAAGTAATTTCATTAGCAGAAGCACTTACTGTAGTTCCACTTAAAGAGAATCCAGTACCAGATATAGTAGTAGACTTTAATGATACACTAGTATCGCCACTCTATTCTACCCCATCCAATACCTTTCTTTTATAAGAACTAACAGTAAAAGACTTACTACCACCGCCAGCTCCAAATGACATACTAGTAGGTGATACTGTTAAGTAGTAATTCCAAGTCTCTGCTTTCTTACGTATATCATCTATCTTTACACATTCGTTAGCTCCATAAGTAGAAGCATTATCAATAATGATTAATGAATTAATAGCTAAAATCTAGGTCTTAGTAGGACATTCTGCCCCACTCTTACCTAGACTAAGCTTACTTAATATCATAGAATATGTTGCTATTTCATTACTCATGTTGCTTATTCTTTAAAGTTTCTATTTCAGCTTTAAGCTTTTCAATCTCATCCTTAAGCATCTTAACTCCTTCAATAGCTAATACACCTAACATCTCATACTCTACCTTCTTAACCTTAACATACTCTTCACCATCTCTAGTGAATGATTCAAACTGTTCAGGGTTCTTTACTTCAGATTTAAGAGTATCACCTTCAGTTACTATATCTTCAAAACCTAATTCCTCTAAGTTCTATGCTATAGTACCTATTTGCTTCTAATCATTCATTATAAATGATACAGTAGGTATAGAACATATCTAGTCTAAAGTATAGTCTAAAGGTTTAATATCTTGTTTTAATCTAGCATCAGATTCTTTGAAGAAACCATTAGCTGCGGATACTTTGCCAGTAGATGTAATAGCGGCTGTAGTTAATGGCACAGTTATAGTAGAACCTGACGAACTCCATTTTTGCCATGCATTATTACCATCATAAGAAGTTCCAACATAACCCCAGTTGAGACTCTAACCTGTCCCGTATGCTCCAAATCTAACTAATACTGCGGTAGGACTGTCAATACTAAATCCTCTATTCCAACCGCCTGTAGTAGGTACTGCAATAATTTTATAATATCCTCCTGTGTCTACAATGCAATAGTAATCATTAATATTACCTACTGTTAACTTACCAGTCATAGTATCACCGGCTTTCTTTACAAAAGCAGATGGACTGATACCACCAACTGTGTCAGCATTACCTGCATTAGCTGGCTTACCAACGCTTACAGTCTATGCACTACCTCCAGATGGGGTTACTGTGAAATTACCAGCAGAACCATTAGCAAATGTATAAGTAGTATTAGTATTCTATGCAGGGATACCTAAAGCAGTTATATCAGCTTTAGTTACAGCAGTAACACTAGCTACATGACTAGTAGAATCAGTAGAGAACTTATAGAATCCAGATGCTTTACTAGGTGCAGAACCAGCAGGATGTACATAGTTATTATATGTAGCTCCTTTAGTTAGAGTAAGAGTATCGCCACTAATAGATGCAGTAGTAACAGCATTACCAGAACCAGCTACGGTTACTTTACCAACCTTCTTAGCTAATTCTGTATTCATAGTAGACTGCAGATTATTGATATTAGTTTGTAACTGATTATCACCATCTTTTCTAGCTTGAATTTCTACATTCAAATCATTGATGATATCATTTGAACTATTCTCAATAAGCTCTTCTAATCTATCTACTTCAGTAGTTACTCTATTATCTAGATTAGTAATTCTATTAGGTATATTGACGTCTAAGTTCTATTTATCAGTAGCAGTCATTACACCAGCTGCAGATTGTGTAGCAGCAGGTATAGTCTATGACTTAGTAATAGGATTAGCATATGAATTACTAGCTGCAGATAAATCAGATTGCTTATAGTTAATAGTTACACTAGTTGCATTTCTAGACGTTGCATCTACACCAGTAACTAGGTTATTAGGTAGTGAATCAAGCTTATCACCAGGATTCTGTATACTACCAAATTCATTATATAAGTCATCTAATCTGCCTTTATCTATTGCAGACATAGCACCTGCATTAGTAGTTGTAGCTGATGGTATATCTATATTATCATCCTGTAATGGACCATAATTTAAACCATCTTTAGCTGCATACTTATAGTTAATCTTAACTAATTCACCAGTACTAGTAGTAGGAGTAAGATATGAAGTAAGTTTAGTAGGCATACTATTTAAAGCATCTCTATTAGCTTTACCTTTATCTCCAGAATACGCCGTACTAGGAGTTTCACCTAATGCCAAACTCTAACTAATCTCTAAGTATTGAGTACCAGTCCATCTATATGTTAAGTTAGTATCTTTAGCTACATATATCTTACCAGTTTCACCAGTCTAAGGGAATTGAGCTTTAGTAGAGTATTCTAATACATCATCTACATAAGATGGTAATTGAGCTGCAGGAACTTTACCAGTTGAGTCTAATTCAGCTAAACCACTAGGTTGACCTTTAGTACTAATGAATGCATTTAAACTATTAGTAATAGTAGTGTCGCCTGCTTTTCTATCTTCAATTTCTTTCTGTAAAGCATCCTCTAGTTTATCGGTAACTCCATCAAACTTATTCTCAAGTCTGTCTATCTCTGCTTCTCTATCTGCAATCTCTTTATCGATCTTATCATCAAGATCATCTATTCTATTACTTAGATTAGAGTCAGCTTCCTTTAGATCTTCAATCTATCCAGGAATAGTAGTATTAAGTTCTACATAGTCTTCCTTACTCATAAGACCGTCCATAGAAGCAGTAGCATTAGCTATACGTATATCCATATAGATATTGTTACCACTTTTAACAGTATTCCAAGATACACAAGGAGTACTATTCTGCCTAAAGGTAATGCCGTTAGTTACTAAATCATAAGTAGATGTATTAGTACCATCTTTAAACTTAATATTAGTTAATGCTAAATTACCTATATATACATACTAACCATTATCTGTAAGTACTTTAGTACCATCTCCAGTAGTCTTAATAACTGTAGTAGTATATTGTTCTTTACTATAGTTTAATGAACCATCTACAGTAATAGTATCAAATACTACTTGAGATATATTATTGGTACCTTCTTCTTTAATAAAGTCAGGAGATTCAATGTATATAGTACCACCAACTATAGCTACTTCAGTTGCTAAGTCTAATCCATTTCTATTAGAATTAATAGTATAGATAAGCTTACCTTCCTCTATAGCTTGCTTTAATGTGTCATAATCTTCTTGACTTACTTTACCATCAACGATAGTAGGATCAAAGATATACATAGTCATATCTTTAAACTCTATCATTCGGATCTTACCGTTTCTTTCACCGTCTTGGAATGGAATCATCTCCTATCCTGTGACAGCAGTACGTTCTGAAGCTTGACTAATTTTTAAACCTTTAATTCTTGCTATCATTGTCAATCAAATTATTTTCTTTCTACTATTCTAACAGTACTACACCGTTATCTTCCCATAACCAAGGATCTGCATCCTCTGTTAACAATGCTAATACATAAGGATCATACAATCCTCTAAAGTATCCATTACCACAACCACACTTAATACAATACGGTTTGAGTTTCATAGGTATACCACTATATAACTATGGTTTAACCTAATGTAAATATCTTTTTAGTATTTCAGAATCTATAGGAGTAGTAACACTAGATGTGTTACTAAACTCCAATAAATCTGTTAATTCATTGTATACTATGGTTGCTACAACATCTCTATTGTTCCTAAGTATATTAGTTTTAAGTATAGAGTTTGTTTTACTGTTTATATATTCTTTTGCTTTATCCATAGTAATTATACGTTTGCGTATGTTTTGGTAGTAAGACTATTTTTTGCAAATATCAAACCTTCTGTTGGGTTTAATCTAGCAGAATAGGTATCACTTCCTAATACTTTTTGTATATATATACTACCATCTCCAGATATAGATATCTATGAACCATTACTACATCTAACATATATGTTTCCTTTGTTAGGAGACTAATCCTAAGTTCCGTATATATCTATTAGATAAAAGTCTGAATCTGTAGATTGAGGTACTCTCAGTCCACTAAAACTATCACCTGCTAATATTACTTTACCGTTAGTACTATCTCCTACATTAAGTTCATTAATTTCTCCAGAAGAATTCCAAGTGATATTACCTTTTGCTAACTATCCACTACCATCAGAATTTAGACCAAACCACTCAGTAAATGGAGACTAAGCCTAACCCATACGCATACCAGTTGAATCTAATTTAAACTAATAATCACTTGTAAGCTATGATATGTTATTTTTCTTTATATAGGTACCAGAAGTAGATAATGCACCACTGCTTGAATTATTAATCATACTCAACCCGCTACCGTCTAGCGTAAGCTTAGTATCAGATGTAGTTAACTACAACTAACTATTCTCAGAATCAGCAGCTAAGTGTATACCTCCAGCTCCAAAGTAAGCTTCACCATTTTCAAAGTCTAGTAAGAAGTTAGGTCTAAATGAGTTAGAGGTATTCATAGGATCGCTAGTATTGATATTCTCATACTGAGAACTATCTCCACCACTGGCGTTCTTACCTCTTTGTGAGAACATTAAGTTGTTATTGAATACAGCTCCTCCTACTAATGAGTTAGGTGCAATAAGTAAGTCGGTATAAATAGCTTCAAAGTTTTTTAATGGTTCCCATGCACCAGAGGTATCTGTTCCTGGCGATTCGTTATTCTGCTACGTACCAATCCATGTCATTACGGCTTTTAAAAAGAAATAGTGATTGCCTTCAGTATCTCCTCCAGTATCATATACATATGGGGCAGTTTCTCCATCGTTAATGTAAGGGGTAGTAGTACTATATATACCCATAGGATATGCTATAGGTTGCGAACCTACTGGGTCTGGAGTAATTATACCGCCCATAGGATTAGGTTTAGACCATGCAGTTTCCATCGCATCATCAATAACTCTACATTGAATAAACCATATGTAATTATACTCATCTCCACTAGTAAGTTCAGGAACATCCATAGACCAACCTGTAGGTTCTCTCTTCCATTTCATAGTATCATTCCAAGCCTCACCAGTATAAGTAGTTTCAGTACCTTTACAGTATCTAACTTCGTAACCTACTCCAGGAACACCAGAACCACCATTATCACCAGTCATACCAGTCATATAGTATGGATCACACCACTCTTCTATCATAGTATTATCACCACCATTGATATAAGCGAAAGTAGCCCATAATACTTTACCACTACTCAGAGCAGGTGCAGTAGAACTCCAGCCTGATGGGTATCTACTAGATTGATCTAATGAAGGAGCATTCTCCCAACTGTTATTTCTAGCAAATCTGTATTCATAGTAGTTACCATCCATACCTTGGACTTTACCTACATTAACCCATTCGCTACCATTCCATACCCACAAGAAGCCATCAATTACATAACCGTCGCCTATCTCATTACCTGATGTAGGAAGATCGTCTGTAGAATCTAAAGTACCTTTAATAACAACCCCTTGACCTGTTACTTTTACTACAGCTCCCCATTCTATTACAGAACCTGTTTCACCTTGAACTAATGCTACAGATTTCCACCATATACCAGTAGACATATCAGGAGTAAGTACCCAACCATCACCAGGATTATATGGGTCATTACTAGTAGGCTTCTCAGGTTGAGTCTAGCTCTATTTAAATGCTTCTACTTGATAATTGAAGTTATTACCATCAAGACCAGGTACACCTGTAATTAAATAAGGACCTTGCCAACCTCTTTCGTCTTCAGGTAAAGATTCATCAATTACTAATTGATTATCAAAAGTAACCAAAGCTTGAATACCCCATATTGCTTCTTTACCAGTTGCAGTAGGCATACCTACACCCCAGATACTACCAGGATTAATATTCAATCTATCTGGATCTCTAGGTTTAACATCACTACCAGATGTTTTAGTATACATTACTCTAAGATGATTACCATCTTGACCATTATCTCCATATTTAGCCCATAATGATGGAGAACTAAAATTGCCCCATTTATGTGTATCACCTTTATACTTTCTCTGACTAACCCACTCATATTGGAATTCTTTACTTACTCCAGTAGGATTATCTGTCCAAGGTTGTTCACCAGGAGCTGATTGAGGTATATACTCATCTTGATCTGGATTGTTATCTGTAATCTCTTGAGGAGAAGCAGGTAATTTAGTACGCTGATATATATACTCTACTCCATCACCATCTTTACCATTTACTCCCCATTTGGACCAAATAGTAGGATCACTCCACTCACTCCAGCTACCATCAGTTTGTAAGTTATGTGAACAAACCCATTCACATTGATATTGTTCGCTAATACCTGTAGGATGATCAGTCCACCCTTGTCTAATAGCTTCAGTCTGGCTGTTACCTGTAGGTTTAGTAGGTGTAACTAAACTAGTTACAGTAAGCTTATATACGAATTCAATATTACTACCATCTGCACCATCATGACCATCTGCACCTGTAAGTCTCACAGGTGTACTCCAAGGTACTACTATTGTGCCTTTACTAGAGAAAGTAGCAGTAGACATCCATACATAACCATTAGGATTACTATCACTACCAGACCATCCTTCAGGATATGTAATAGTATTAGTATCGTAATCCCAGCTACCTCCTACAGGAGTATCAGGTCTTTGTATAGTTTTAGTAGATTTATATGCTATTACTACTCTAGTAGTATCTCCGTCTATACCTGGTACACCATCAATACCATCCTTACCGTCCTTACCGTCTTTACCATCTTTACCGTCCTTACCTGCATCTCCTGTTCTACCTGCTGGTATACCAAATGAGAATAAGAACTTATCTTTGTCTAAAGATACAGATGCTGTAGGAGTACTTGATTCATATACATCCTTAATTGCAGCTTTAAACTTAGAACTACCTATAACTATATCAGCTACAGATTCAAGCGGTAATTTATAGTTATTGTCTTTTTCTGCAGTAACAATGTATTCACTACCTGTAGCTTCAAGCTTCTCTTCTAAGTCCAATATCTTTACACCATCACATTTTTGTATCATATCTATTTATTTTATAATTTACAATAACCGTTACTGCAATTTCCTGTACTGCAAGTATTATTAGAACAAGAGTAACAAATACCACTAAATAAAGTAGCAGAGTTACGCTCTTTCTCTAAATGAAGACACTTATCGTTTTCTGTATTGAAACAATCACCTTTCTGAGTAAGAATAGCATTGTTACAGCAAGTACTAGCTGCACATTTTGGTTTAATAGATATCTCAAGTAATCTACAGATATCTACATATAATTGTAAAGCATCACGATAGTAATCGGATGCTAAAGCATACTCAAGCAACTATCTCTTAAAGACTACTAACATTATGTTCTGCATAGTCTGATCATCTAAACAAGTTGAGCAGTGAGTATGTAATTTCCTAATCTCTGCCATATATACAATTGAAGGATTGTAGTATATGCCATGAAAATGTATTTCTTCCTATTCCGTAAAACATCTCAAAGTAACATACTTCATATTCCAATCTAATTCTAGAATATCGTCATTAGTTACAGTTACATTATTATCGGAATCTACTGTAATATTCTCAGAAAAGCTAATGTTATGTATAGGACTGTCTTCAAGTATGTTCTTTAAATTCCATACTTCATCTATATAAACTTCCTTACTATAGCTGCTAAGGTCTACTTCAGTCTCTATCTTAAAGATCAGTTTATCACCATCTATTTGTATATTTGTTAATTTGTCCATATATCAACAATAAAAAAAGTGGAGAGTGGAATATTCCACAACTCCACTTCTGTAGTTTGTAAAAGGAATCTTATCCCAAATTCAATCTCTCTAACGTGGATTAGGCAATTGTCTTACCAGCAATAAATGACTGAATACCTTTATCTACAATAGAATCAACCAAACTAGGACAATAAACTTCCGTAGTCAACGGAGTAGTCTTGATATACTGATTATCATTGCTCAAGTACAGGTTATCGTTTTCAATGATAGCATAATCATATTCTGCATCTTCTACTACTTTACGAACCTGTTCAACAATAGGATATGCACCAGTAAATACGTGACCTTTATAACCCATGTTACGTACTTCTGCATCACGTACTTGCTTCCAATAACCCTTGCCCGGATTACCAGCAGTCTTAACAATCGTAGCACCTACAACTGCCTTAGGCTGATTAGCAAGCAATGCACCAGGAATAGTCTCATACAGAGAAGCTTCCATAGATACAACGCTATATTCATTTAAAGAATAAACGCCTTCATTATCATCTTTCGGCATAGCAGTCAAAGTCAGAACTGCAGCAGAAGCAGAAGCCTGTACTCTACGATTCTTATGAGCATTGATCTTCTTCAAGAAAGCAGCAACCAAATCTCCAGCATCTGTAGTGTCAGCATATACTTCATAGGTATGAGTAAACTGGAAGTTGTTTACTTCAAAATCCTTATAAACAATACGCAAAACGTAACGATTACCAGCAATAATAGTAGCGTTAGTTAAAGTGATTACAATCTTTTCTTCAACAGGAGCTACGTATTCGCCAATTACTGCAGACGGTTTAGAAGCTTTCTGAATTTCAGTAGAGAAATCAATATTAGCTTTCTGTGCTACTGTACCATCAGGCATAGTAACATTCATCTTTTCACCTGCTACACCTACATACAGAGAGTTAGCATTTACTGCATCAGCAGCAGTCTTAATAAGAGCCTTATTCTCATCGAACAAAGCAACATCACCAACAGCCAAAGCATCTACTGTAGTGTAAGAAGCCGGAGCTTGTTTTCCAATCAGAACTGAGTGTACTGAAGTTATCATATTAAATGTTTGTTTTTAAATTAGACATTAGCGCTTAGTCTATTCGCTTACTTTCTACTTTCATTATTTCAGATTTCCACGGCCGTAAGCGCCTTAATTATTCGTCCTAAGATTTCTTAGAACTTGCATTAGGTATAGTTTGTACTATCATTTGAACTGCTAGATCAACTATATCCTAGTGTGTATTTTCTGGTAAATCTGTATACTCTTTAGTTAAATCCTAGAGAGTACCTAAATCCTTAGCTTTTCTTAAGTAAGTAAGCTCATAAGAACTTATGTCATATTTACCATCAGTATATAATACAATTTTATTGTCAGTATATACTCTAATAGGTTTTGCTTGATTATAACGCAATTTATGATCTGATAGACTATTACTTAGTCTAGAGCTTACTGTCTCTATTGTAGCCTCTATTACATCAGATTCACGAGTAATTAAGTTATTGCATTTATTATCCTTTATACTTATGTATACATTTTCACCAAGTGCAAACATATAATCTTCAGGATAATCAGTTTCCCATTTATTACCTAATTTACTAAAGCTATAAGTAGTATAGCTCTTAGTATTTACTAAAGTACGTATGTTATCAGTAATCTCTTGATTTCTCTAGAATACTCTAAAGTTCTGTTTAACATATTCGTCTTTAGCTTTGTTTATGAAATGAAACAAAGTATCTGAAGGAAACTTAATACTATCATTATAATTTGTTATAATATTATTTAGCTACCTTTCTACATTAATCTAAAAACTTCTTTCTGTCATAATTATTCAGATACTTGGTTTAACTAAAACTTAGAAGATTGTCTCTGAGATTCTATATTCTCTAAAGCAATTACTACAGCTCTATTAATAATCTCATACATGACATCCTCAGGAAAATCTAATTCTTGTTCAGGTTTAGTGTAGTCAAACTTAGTTGGTTTCTTAACATAAGTGAGATCTACTCTATAGAACTCTGTATTATCTTCTACTCTTGGAGCATACATAGGATCCTGCATTAAAACAGGATCTACGTATACTAAGAGTTTATCATTTTCTAAAGTAGCTACTGGATTCTCTACCCAAGGTATATTATTATAAGTCTACTTAAAAGGCTTTACTAACTCATGACTAGTAAGTACACAGTTAGTCTAGAATTGTCCATACTTAAGTAATACACTAAGTATAGTCATTCTATTATCTTCATCATGAACATCTTCTAATGCATACTCATTGTAGTCTGTATGTACAGCATGAAGATTAACATCTGTAGCTATTAACTTCTCTATCTCAGATAAGTTAGATACAGAACCTTCTAAACCTATCCTTAAAGCATTATTGCCAGTAATCTTATTACTTAAGATTTCTAACTATGCTTGATTAAGAAATAAGTCTACTTCCTCGTCTAAAAATGCGGGGCATCCACCATAAGCAATACCTTCTGCATTCTTATCCAGAACTACCTTGAAAATTATATGAGAATCTTTATTAGTCATTACTTAGATTTAATTTCATTGAGTATCGCTAATTTAATATCTTGATTCTTTTTATCTTGCAAATAAGCAATAACATCATCAATACCATTACCAATCAAATCTGTACCAAAGAAATATTGAGTACGATTCTTTCTAATAATGTTTTTAGCAATAGCCTCTTCAATAACAAAGTTAATTTCTTTATTTGGGTTTTCTACCCATTTCAGCATAAACTTCTCAGGAGAAGTCTCAACTTGTTCTGTAAGTTTAGCTTCAACTAATTCATTTGACATTGTATCTGATTTCATACCATACAGACGTAAGCACTTACGCATATCTTCAATAGACATTTTATCGAGCTCACGATAAGCTTCGCGTTTAACTTTGTTAACACGATTAGCCTGTTCAGCTTCTGCATCTTTATTAATCAGTACATAATCTTTAGAAGGATTCATATTAGACAAGCCATCTGCTACTCTTTTATGACCTTTAAGAAACAGGTATTGCAATTCATCTAAAGGTTTCTCAGTATCAAGAATCAAATCTCTCTTACCGATCTTAACTGCAAAGGTAGTCCAAAAGTCACTATTAGGAGCTAATTCACCTTCTTCTTTATTTAAGGCTTTTTCCAATCTACGAGCATCTTCTGAGCTCAAGCCAGTGTAGATATTACCAGATCTAGTCCAGTACGGACCTACATAATCAAAAGTAGTAGGCCATTTAGTAAGTCCTGTCCAAGGATTTACTTTCATTATTCTAACGATTACTTCCATAATACTTTATTTGTTGTATTAGATGTTTCCTGTTATTCTTTATATTTCCAGATATACTTTGTATTACTCCAAGCTCTAGAGTTATTAGGATCTACTGGGTTTTGAAGCTGTCTTTGAATACCTCTTCGGTCACACCCTGTAGATCTAGAAGCTTCTATTATAGAAGGGAACTCAGCTATCAAATTATCCTCTTTATCATATTGACATATTGATTTAGCTATTTTAGCTCCGTTTTCACGAAAAGTATTTAATTGCTTTTCGCTTAGTTTTCTATTTGCCCTACTTTTAGCATCGGCTTTTCTACAAGCTTCACTAATAGTAGGTTTCCAATTAGGATCTTTAGCATATAAACTAGCAGGAACTGTATCAGGTACATCAGGATATTCAGATTTATAAACCCAAATGTACGGATTTCTCTTTGACCCTACTATATTTTGATGTTTAAGCGCGGTAATGATAGTAGTGGGACTCATGCCAAGTTCTTTAGCTGCTATGTTTATTCCTTCAAATTCCCTAACGAAGTTTCCTTCTTTGGTATACTGAAGTATAGGTTTACGTCTATTGTCTCCTATCTTTCCAGATTCCCAGTAAGCCACTCTACCTTCTGTCCTTACTTTACCAGCTTCTGATAGTTTCTCTCTAGTCTCTTCTGAGACTTCTCTACCAAGAGCTTTTTGACGAATCTTATCTCTGGTTTCCATAGTAACATATCTACCGATAGTACCATCTCCACCTTCAGTCATGTTATATCCAAATTCGTCTTGTAAGGATTGATATTCAGAAATATAATATTTTTCTTTTTCTTCAAGTTCTTCCCAACTGTTACAAAAATCTATTAATTCGATTGAGAAGTTTTCTTTACCGTATTTGCGTAAAGCATTGTGTAATTTGAAAGGACATCCGTGCTCGGCATTATAAAGATGTTCTTTCCACCGAGCACTTAATCCTTTACTTGTTATGCCAATGTAAACTTTGTTATTAATTTTATTAGTTATCTTATATACATCATATGATCTCATCATTGCTATTAGATTTTTTTGTTATATTTATATAACGTTTATCTAACCACAAAGTTGTTGATAACTGTAATTAATTAACAAATTTTAACACTTAGCTATTATTCTAATATCAATTCCCCACATGCCCGTGGATCTCTCAACATTATTCCCATTTCTCCAAGGAAGAATACGGTATAACCATCCTTACCATTAGATCTCAAGGTATCCTTAGACTTAGCATAACCAGACGGAGCAACAGCACCACCAGTATACCAAGTAACGAATTCACGATCCTTACGAACTACCTTAACGATGTTAGCTTCACCATCACGACGACCAAGATCCAAGAAAGTCATACGATATGATTCCTTCGGTTTCAAGGTTACAGGATGCAACTCACGATTGTAAGTAGGATCGTCATACAACGGGAAATATTTCAAAGTCAACTCGATACCATTAGTCATCTTATAAGTCTTGAACTGACCACCGAAAGTCAAGTTATCACCAGAACCAGTTACAAATACTGTATCCATTAAGTTCATAGTAGCTACCTTTTCTTTCAAGATACGGTCAAATTCACGCATACCCATTTCACCAGTCAAGGCAACAAACTTACGTTCATTAGTACCCAGACAGTTATAAGACAAGTCAAACAAGAAGTCTTCCAACATCTCACCAGTTAAGTGAGTATAGTAACGTCTATTAGACGGAGCAATCTGTTCCAACAGACCAGCACCGATAAATACCGGACGACCGTTAGTACCCTTCAGATTACAAGAACCATCCTTGTTAACATTAGTCTTCATATAAACAAGCATACGCTCACATCTCTTGTACCATTCACGTAAAGCTTTCCATTCCTGATAATCAGCCCACAGATAAGAAGTCTTTCCAGTAGCAGGATCTTTCAAAGCAATTGCCATTACTGTAGAATAAGCTGAACCAGTAATATCATAGTTAACACGAATAGTAGTAAGATAGTTGCGCATCTTGAAGTGAGTATTGTAGTTCAAGATATCACCCTCTTCACTGTATTCTTCGTATGCAGAAGCAAGACGAGATACTTGTCTTCCAGCTTCAAGATATTCAGAAGGAATATAAGAAGTAGGCTGACCATCTGCTACAAAGCAAGTATATACCCACAGATTACCATCTTGATAAGGAGCGCCTGATACACGTACTTGGAACTCTCTGTTATCAAATTCGAGAATAGCACCAGGACCAAACCAATTATCTTCTAACCACAACATAATAGGAGTGTTACCCAAACCTGCAGTAGAAGTAGAAGTAATAGCTGCGCCATTCCATTTAGCGTCTCTAATTGTTACGGCTCTGTCATTATCAACCATTACAGACCATTCAAAAGAAGGCTGATCAATTGTCATTACATTGCCAAGACCACCTGTCAACATATCCAAAGAAGTGCTATAACCACTATCTTTTGTACCAAATACGTAAGACAAGATAGTAGACACCTGATACGGATTCTGCTGAGAAGCTACTGAAATCTTAGCAGTATCAATCAAGTCGGAGAACCACTTTCCTTTGTATAATTGAAGGTTATTAAGAATATTGTTATCCATAAAAATACTAGTAATTTAATTTTTTAATTATTTAATTTTATTATGCGACACGTAGTTGTCGTGCGAAAGCATCCCAGATAGATGAGTTGCTATCGTTATTTATCACTTGCCTTTTAGATTTCTTAGATACTCCACTATTTCTAGAAAGTGTATTCTTGAAATTATCAATAGCATCTTTTTTACCTTTCTTCTTAGCTATATCAATTAAGGTATCACCTTTCATTGTAAAGTAAGCAGAAGTGATTAAATTCTTAAGGCTTTTAGCATAATCTTTCTAGTATCTAGTAATGCCATCTGCATCCGGTTTGAATATGTATTCCAACAGGGCTTTCTTATCCTTCTCAGGAATATCAATTCCATAGATACTATCCATGCCTTTTATTTCTGTGACAACGTTATTAAAGAAGTCACGTTGTTGCTTTTCAGCCTCTCTAGCCTATTTTTCCTGGTTGGCTAATAGCTCTTCTTTACGTGCAACTTTAATGTCTCTAAGAGCCTCTAAAGCGTCCATAGCCTCATCCTCTAGTAAGCCTGCTTCTTCATATTTAGTGAGTTTCTTCTCAATTTGTTTTGAGGTAAAGCCTTTTTCTTTTAAAAATTCTTTAATGACCAGTTTTTGATTTACTTCATCATCTTCTATCTCGATATTATCAATATCAAGATCAGCATCGATACTAAAATAATCTTTAAGCTTACCTCCATTATGTACAAATTTATCAAGCTTTTCTACTTCCTCACTAGCATATTGAGGAGTAGAGTTTTCTTCTATTACTTCCTTAAAGTAATCGATCAGATCTTCAGCAGTTCTAGGCTTTTCATCATCTTCTACGTCATCCCATCCTAATTGTGAAGCTAATGAATCAAAGAATCCTACGATTATTTCTTCATCGCTTGTATCATTTCCACCATCGGTATTATCACTATTAGATTCTTGTTCCCCACTCTTATCCTCATCTTCATTAGTTTCTGTATCTTCAGATTTGGATTTCTTTTGAGTTTTAGTAGTTTTCTTAGATTTAGATGCAACATCTTCATCTTCCTCTTCAGGATCTTCGTCTTCAAGCTCATCATCTTCTACTTTGTTAGTTTTCTTAGGTTTAGGATTACGTAATGCCTCTAACTCTTCATCAGTTAGTTCTTCTGCTGCTGCATCAATTACGTCAGTATCGTTATCTTCTGTTTTAGTCTTAGTACCTACATGAGGGTTTAAGGTATCTAATATAGCCTCAAAACCATTCAATGTGTTCTTTGCTTCCATAATTATATATAATTAGATTTATTTTTTAATAGTTTTTAGTAGCTCCTAACTCGTAACATCTTTTTATTAAAAATTCAATCACTTCATGAGCTTCTTCTTGTGTAAAATATTTTTTATCTTCAAACAATTTAATAGAGTTTATCTAGTCTTCCGATAAAATATCTTCTATATTATAAGAATCCTATGATGGAGGCATTATAACATCTGGTAAATAATAATACGAATGTTCATCTATATACTTATCTAAAGTATTGACTCCCGTTACATAAGTATGTAATTTATTATTAATTTCTGCTCTCATTGTTTGTAAAATATTTATTTGCTCCTATAGCTCCAACTCCAAGAAGAGGAACTGTATTAAACCATTTAGTATACGACTTTAAAGATTTAAATTGATCACTAGCCTTCTTAACAGAATCCATACCTTTTGGTAATTTATCTAATGCTGTCTTTATTAAAGAAGGAGTAACAACCTAATCTCTAGTATCTATCATTTTATTAGCATACATAAATTCTCTTAATTGATTCATATATGCTTTCTATTCTGTAGGACTAGAAAAATACTTACTAACAGAATCAGAATATGGTTTAATAGCTGATCTCATCCACTTGTACATATTACTAGAGCCTACTGCATCTGGAGATTGATTTTTTAAAAAGTCACTAAAGTGATTAATTTCGTGTGTAGTGCCACCATAAGGAACTCCTCTATCTATATTAAACATATAATCATATTCACCAATTTTAGGAAAATCTCCTCCTTCCTTATGTCTAGTAGTAGCAGATCCTTGCGTTTGCATTTTACCTCTAGCTTCTCCTAAAGATAGGCTCCCTTTAGCTTTTGGTAATAATTCTGGTGATTCGTTATATGCATTGATTATATCTGCATATATAGAAGTATAATCATCTCCGTATTTATTCTTTACTTGTTGTGCTCTTCTCATATAAGAGGGATCATCCATTAATCTCTCCGCTATATTATACGTCTCGTTATTCAAACGAGTAGCCATTTTTGCTTCTTTATTTTGTGCTCTAAGTATTCTATCTATCTAGTCTGTTCCAGTTCTACGTACTATAGGTGTAACTCTTTTTATTGCGTTAGGAACAAATGGTATTACAGTAAGAGCAGCTAATCCAGCACCTAACCAATCTCTGTTCTTTACAGCATTATAAGTATCTCTAGCCGATATAGCATCACCAATAGGAGTCATATTAGCAGCATCTTCAAGACTGAACACAGGTTTTAAACCTTCTTCTAGAGGTCTACCACTACTACTTCTACCAGTAGCCTGATAGAATCTTTCCTTCTCAGGATCACCTGTCTGACCACCATCTGCAAATGCTTCTACCTTCCAATCCCAATAGCCTTTACCGGGATTATTCTCCCGGTAAGACTTTAGGTTTTGCATTCTCTATTTAAATGCTTGTCTATTCATAATCTTTCAATTATTTCTTTCCACCTTTTCCGCCTTTGGATTTCTTTCCGCCCTTGCAAGCCATAATTAATTCCTCCTATTATTTAATTGTTTTAAGATACTGTTTCCAATTCTTCTTATTAGCCTTATAAGTCTTCTTTCTGTCTTTAATCTTGTACTTATCAAGATCCTCAGGCTTACGTGTTTTCAGATAATCAAAGTTATCGTCATTAGCATAAGCTTCCATCTCATAAGGAATAGTATAGTAAGCACTAGATGCAGGGTATATAATTGGGTTACCTTTAATCCATTCCCACACATAAGACCAATAATAACTTATCCATCTCTTTTTATCTTTAGCTTCATAGAGATGAATATTTTCATGATTCCAAGTAGTAGGCTTAATCTGAGATTCAGGTTTTCTACTTAACAAGTAACCACACCAGCTCATTGCAGAATAACCACTAAATGGATAGTGATCCATGTGTTTATATTCTACTTTATCTGCTTTTACTTTAGTGAATAACTGCTTAACTATCCACCATGTTTCTTTAAACCAATTCATAATTATTTACTCTTTTTAGCTTCTGCGTTTGTCTTATTCTTAAGTGCTGTCTTAGCTTTTAATCTTTCTCTCTCCATTGCTGCTTTATCTTTAGCTGCTTGCAACTTCATTTCATGATCCATTCTTTCCCTTTCAAGCTAATTTTTCTTATCTTCTATCTCTTTCTTCATCTTTTGCTCTCTAATCTTAGCATTGAATTCAAATTGTTTAGAAGCTTCATCAGATGCTTGCTTACGTTCAGCTAAAGCTTGCTGGGCTATCTCTACTGGATCTGGAATCCCATTACCATCTTGATCCATATTCTCAGCACCTCTATAAGCATTAAGTTGAGCTACAGTAATCTTAGTAGCATTATCTTGATCTATCTTATATTTCTCAAGATCCATTTCTGCTTCTTTAATCATAAGCTCCTCTTCCTTAACCTCATTTTGCATTTGAATAGCTTGCTGCTCACGTTCTGCTTGAGCTTGTTCCATAGCTTGTTGTTGCTCCATACGTTTCTGCTCAATCTCCTCTAATCTAGACTTAATCATACTAATATTATCCATAGTAATGATTTCGGCTATATCGAGTAAGCTAGCTCCATTCTGCATAGCAGGTTGCATAAGTTGTTTAAGAGCTTCTACTTGTTGTTGATTCTTAGTAGTATCATCAATGAATATATCCATGTCTTCATAGAAGAACTCATCAGAAAGAGTTATAAATGCTCTAGTAGCATCATCAAGGATATAATGTAAGCATCTTTTATTATCTTTCCATGCTACTTTAGAAGTATCTAATAACATAGTAAGAGCTTCTTTCTTTACTTGATTATGAACCCAGAACCAAGGTTCAGTAATATGAGCTGACTATACTATAGATCTCTCTACATTACCTACTAATTCATTAGATGCAACAGAACCTTCACGCTATTTACTTACTCCTGATATTTCTGATACCATAGCTTCAATCTTATCCATAAGATTAATATACTAATCAATAGTATTAGCCATAGTAAGATCTAACGAAGTGAATTGATTAAACTGAGATGGCTTACCGCCTTCTCTACCAGGTATATCCCATCCTTCTTCGTATGGGTTAATAAATGCTACGCCAAGAGCACCTAAGTAATGCATCCACTTATTCACATCTATACCCATAGATTTAGGTATCTGAGTAACATCAATAACAGGCACTTTACCTTTATCTCTAGCCATAGCAAGTTCTAGTCTATACCATAGTACGATATACATATATTGTAATGGCTTCATCATACTTACTAAAGATCTAGGAGCACTATTAGTATTATTGTATACAACTCCTGTATAAGGTAATTTTTGAGAATTAAGATTATCAGCAGATATGTGTTGGTATTCTAGTGGCTATATACCTATATATAAGTCTTCTCCAACTCTATAACCTTCCCATACCTCTATAATCCAAGTCCATTCAACGTTCAACTCCATACCAGTAACCTTGTAGGACTCGTCTACTTGTAACTCATCAATTTCTTCAGTATTAGGGTCTTGATAAGTAACGAAACCTATTTTCTTAAATGACTTCCAACAGCAATGCCAAACATTAATGTTATCAGATCCTTCAAATGGATTTGAAGTTAACCCATTAATGGTTTTTGTCTTTAAGTGAGGGTAATCCATAGATGTCTTACGTACTTCAGGATTAATGCCTCCCCTGCTTACATCATCTACCATTTCAAGCAATTCATTTAATTGCTTTTCTGTCATTTTATCATAGAATCTATCATAAATTTCTGTAGCTGACATAATCATCTTACGGCAACACCAATCAGAGTCATGAATGAATTCTAAGTCTGCGCTCTAGTCATAACTAAAGTAAAGAGGATTAACTCGTTCTAAATAAGGATTACCATTTATAATACCAATATAGTATATTTCTTCTCCAGCTATCAACGCGTCCTTCCAACCTTTATAAAACTCATGAACTACATTAAGTTTATTCTTAAGATAGTTGAGACTATGGTATGCTGTTACTTCTGCTATATCTTTATAATCCTTACTTAGATATTTCTATATCTTTTCTGGAGGTAATATTTCACCATTCTATAATGCTTGTTGATATCTCTAAGCCTCTTCAGGACCTAATTGACTCATAATAGTAGCCATTACATAATCTTCCAGCATTTGTTTAGCAGTATCTTGTACTTCACTAGTAGCTATATCACTAGTACGTACTACTCTAAAATTAAATGGTCTTTTTGTTTCTTCACCTAATAATAAGTCTATTTTAGGCTTAATTATATTATAATCCTATGCTGTGGCAGGGAATCCATCTTTCTATTTAAAAGGATTTGTAACGTACAGAAGATCTTTCTCATTATAGATACTATTGTATAAATCATAGTAAGTCTACATTTCCTCATATCTAGTACGCCCATTTCTACCACCTCCACTATTAAAGCCTGACTTACCTATTATATAGTCTACATTAGCCTACTTCCATTCTTTAGTTTTCTTACTCATAGGTAACTTCTAAATGGGCATGCTTCCTAAATTTTTACTAATCATAGTTTATATCTCCATTTATAACCATTAGTACTTTTGCGTATTCCTTTACACACTGCACATATTTTTCCAGAAGTAATATTTAACTCTCTAGAAGCGTCTGCTGCAGATTCCCATTCTCTGATAAAGTTGCCATCTAAGTCATATTGTAATACAACAATACTTTTTTTCCTAGCTGCTTTGATAATCCTTGCGCCATAATTATTATTATAAGTAATATCACACCATTCTAAATTATCTGCTCTATTGTCTGTAGCTATTTCATTCTTATGGTTCACACAAGGAAGATTCATTGGATTATCTATAAAAGCTAATGCAACTAATCTGTGAATTAAATAGTGTTTAGCTTTTTTATCTTTACTTAAAGATACTCTTAAATAGCCTCTATTTAATTCTGGAGTAAGCAATCGATTATAATAATTCGAGTATACTCTTCCTAGATTGCTAACTTGATATAAACCATTATAACTTGGTATATCTTTCCAAATTTCTCTAGTCATATTCTGTTAATTAAATGTATATACATCGTCATCGACTTGACTGAAGCTATCGTCATAACTCCAGTTATCATAAGTAAAGAGAGGACCGTCGAATAATAATCTCTCTCTGTTAGTTTTTTTCTTCTCTTTTACAACCACATTGTATAGCTGTTCACGATAAATCATTACCTGCATCAACGCCATCACACGGTCAAAGTTACCTATATCATTATAACCTATAAGCTCTTCTAATAGCGGTTCTGATAATATATCGTGTAGGTTTTTATGTCCTGGAGATTTCTCATCATTTAACCAATCTTTGATGAGTCCTTCACCCCATTGTTTAATTTGTTTATTCATGTGACAACCTTTCTTTCGTTGCACCTTAGAATTGCTGATGATATCAGATATAATATCTGGCTAATCAGCCAAAAGATAGTCACAATGCTTAGCAGTAAAGTATGGAAACAGACCTTTACGCTCATTTTCATACATAATTCTGCCATTGTAATAAACTGCGAGTTTACGTAAATTTTCATAATATTCCTCTGCTGTAGCAGGTCTTCCTGTATACTCAGCTACTATTATATCGTAGTAGTTTTCAAAATTCTAAAATCTCTTATATACAAAAGTAGATCCTAATGAATTAGTACCAGATTGATCATGGTCATAAGGGTCTACTCCAAGTATATATAAACCAATAGGAGCATCCTTTACAGGATGTTCCCATATAACTATAGAACCAGTAGGGTCATCCTCTTTAGATAAAGGATAATGAGTAATATCGCCTTGTTTCTTTATTACCCATTTAAGGCTACCATCTGATTCCCATACTAAATCACCTATCTATTTGTGATTTGATAATTTCTTATTCGTACGTATTTTAGCTAGTTGTTCTTGTAATTCTTTTTTAGGGAATATGTTACCATTAAATTCTAGGCATGCTTCAGCTGGAGTAATACAACGTTCTGCTACATAACGGTCTACTGCTACAGAACTAGTAGCATTCTCTATTACGTCTTTGCGCTGTTGTAATACATATTCTAAAGCTTTATGTCTTATGGTATTACCGTCATTATCCATATACATACGATTTCCCTATTCATCTCGTATGTCCATGTTTGTATACTAAGGTATGAAGAATCCACATTTAGTATCTCCTACATTCTCATCCCATATGTTATCAAGCTCTAAACAATTATAACCTTTAGGCTTATAAAACATATCTTTAAGAGTAAAGAAGTTAGAATCTTCATCACCACCAGTACCAAATGCAATCATAGTAGCAAATGCTCTACCATCATTCTCTACAGAAGGTCTAGCAATTTGCCATGCTGCACCTAATTCTTTAAATGAACCAGCTTCTTCAAATAGAATAAGGTTAGCTTTCTTACCACGTACTACATCAGGATTGTCTTTCAAAGTAACCCCAATAATTTCAGATTTATAACCTACTTCTATTTGATTACCATACTCATCCTTCATGCTTACTGCAGCACGTTTACGTAATTGAGTATTTACAGCTCTTTTCTTACCCCACGCAGTATGTTCATCTATAAAGTCTAAGTAGTCCCAAGCTTTAGTAAGAATACCATCATCTGTTAAATATTGCTTATTTGAAGCATATACATATGATTTAGAGTTAGGTATAAGATAGTAATTACGACATAACATAGCAGCTCCTTTATAACTATTATGTGTTGGAATAAAATCTTTAGTTATATACAGATGATTTTCATTATCTATGCATAAACATCTCTATTGTTCATACTATCCTGTAGCTCTAATAGCTTTTATACCTATTCCATTATAATTGTACTTTCTATTCTTACGTATTTTTTCTAATTTTCTAGGTAATTTGAATATGTCTTCTTCTGTAGTAATACAAAGTTCCCAGTGTGGTAATGTATCAGATTTGTATCCATTGCTGAATTCAACTCCTATTTTTCCTTCTATCTTTTTTGATTTGTGAACTCGTATGCCTAAACTTCTAAGTACAAATACAAGATCATCTATTAGTTTTTCAGAAGTAGAAACAAAGGTAGCGGCTCCGTTAGTAATACTTCCATCCGTATCCATTATACCTCTTACTAATTCTAATCTATTCTCTACAGAAGAAAATTTATAATTTTCAGGTATAAATTTATCGTAAGACTTAACTTTTACTCCTAAGTCTTTTAATTGTCTATTTAATTCATTATAACCTTTCTTCTTAGAAAGAATAGCATATTTAAACTCTGCCCATTGATCTTTCTTTATTGTATAATCTGGTAATCTTCTAGATAGTTCCTCTACTACAAACTAGTCATTTGTAGCAAATTGAACTTGTGTTCCACATATGTAACCGTCTCCTAGTAATACTCCTAATACATAGGGATCTACTGTTACTGAGCGTTCTTCAAAATGTAAAGGGTTTAATTTTGGTACTTTATATGGGTAATGTTCTTTACCTATACTTCCTTGAGTAAGCTTACGTTTGGCGTATTCTTTTGTAGGCATAATATAGAACTTCTTTCCATTTCTGCATGTAGCCCATAAATGATTAGCCCCACAACGTACTACTCTGCCATCCTAAAATTCTACCTCATATACTTCCTGTACTCCTTGTTCTACTATATCTCCAATACGTACAGGTTGCCCATTAGGGTTCATAACGTAGTCTCCTACTTTAAGAGAACCCATCGTAACAAATCCTGTCGGAGTTAATACTTCCTCAGAATAAGGCTACTCGTAACCTTTACGTCTAGACTTAAGTACACATAAATGTTTGCCTTGTTTATGAGCTTCATTTACGGCATTAAAATAGTAATAATCGTAGTCCCAAAAATCAGGAAATGTAACCAGCTACTCTGATACTACTTCTCCATTTACTATACTATTTACAGTACGATTAATAGGGCAATAATTTAAATAAAAATAGTTATACCCACTAATGAAGTCACCATCATCAGCTGTATAACCATTAATACAACGTTCCTTTTCCTCTGTCCAGAAACGCATATATTCTGCCGTACCTTTAGGGTGTGGGCAGTATTGACCTGTTCTAATATATGTAAGAGCAGGCTATCTAAACTTATTACTATTTACTATCTTTTTATTGAAGTCTACCATATTGTATATTTAAAAAGGGGCGCGTTTCACAACGAACCCCTTTCCTAATTATTAACCTAAAATTCTTTTAATATGAACATTTAATTAGAAATAGGGAGATTTCCAGTAACTGTAACCTAGTTTCTTAAGCTAGGGTTTATACGCCGTATGTTTAGTACTCCCTACCTGGGCTAACGTTTACCCCAGACTACCTGTTCACGATAACTACCTATCCAACAAGTTTCCTTCTGCTATTATAGTTTCAAAGGACTAGTATTTTTTAACGGTAAGTAGAGGGTCATTCTTATCATATTTCAGAAGTTCGGATACTACCCACAGCTACTGTAAACTTACCGTTATTGGTAGCCCCACTACGACTCGAACGCAGACTAAGAGGGTTAGAGCCTCCTGTGCTAACCATTACACCATAGGGCAATATCACGTGGATATTCTTACCCTCCACGTAAGGGCCCCTTAAGGGTTAAATTAATGATATCTATAAATTTAAAACCAGCTCTTGATACGCTTAGCTATTCTTTTATACCAAGGTTTTACTTGCAATCTAGCTGCTTCACATTCAGCAATTGCTTCCTCAACAGTTTTGGTATCATCAGTTAAATCTACGATAATTGTAGGCATTTTTGTATTTTTATCCATAATCTCAATTTTGTATTATTAAACGTTGTTGTTATTTTTTAGTGTTTATCAAATGTTATACTCTAACATTTTGATTAGGAAGTTCAAATAGATTAATCTTAGCATCACCTTTTACTTTACTAGTTTCAAGCTCACCAGACTTAACAGCTTTTTCTAAGTAATCTAGAGTAACAAATGTATCTTTTACTTTGGCAAATCCTGCATAATACTTCTCTATTTTCTTTTCATCAAGTTCTTCTAACAAAGAATCTTTATAGTATTTATTGAAAGTATCTAGCTTTAATCTGATACTATCTAGCATATCTAAAGTACGAGTATGCTGTAATCTAATAAAGCTATCTTCAGCTTTCTGTTCATCTTCAGTAAGCTCATAATCTATACTTCCTAAGAATTCTTCTTTTAGCTTACTTTCTATTTGATCGTATGGAATACTCAGTACATAAGGACTATCCCATTTATTCTTAAATACTATATAACTAAGTATTGCCGTAGCATGCTGTTTATCAGCTTTATCTGATTCCCATATTTTCTTAAAGGCAGGTATAGCTAAAGCATTTTCATGTATTACTACTTTTCCTCCTATTATATCAAATAGTTTCATAATTAATCTATTCTATAATCAGTATAATATTCTTTTTGCAATCTTGCTAATATTACTCTAGCTTGTTTCTCTGAACAATTAGGATTTGTGTATTCAGGATTATTCTGATACTTGTTTATCACTGTCTGATAATACGCTATCTCCTGTTCTAGACTTTCCTTTGTTATATTCATAAATAGTTTCTTCTACTAAGTCTTTTAATCTATCTTTATAGGAACACAGTTTTGCTATAACCTCTTCATTAGAACCATATAAATTACGATCTGTAAATATTCCTTTAACTACATTTTTGTTATTATCTTCTATAATGGCTCCAGTTTCATCTTCGCTTAACCAATAATTAAAGTTTGTTCTTTTAGCCAGCTCTTTAGATAGTTCTATAATAGAACGATGTATTTCTTTCTTTAAATCACTGATAGTGTCAAATTCAGCTCTTCTATCTAACTCTTCTTTGGAAGAAAGTTGTATCTTATCGAGTATGTCATTACAACTATTTATTTTTTCTTCAATACGTTCATCTAGAGCTTTAGATAAATCTTCAATAGTTGCTTTTCTAATAGTGTGTTTACTTATCCACAGCATTGCTATTGCATTCCAAGCTACTTGAGCTAAGTGATGACAACCAGTATCTTCGTCAATAGTATTACCTTTTTCATACTCAAGTAAGTGCCTTAGCATGGCAGCTTTATAGCGTTGGTAACCATTATCTAAGTTCTGCCAATTATTATCACCATACTTGATAGAACCAGCTGTGTATACTTTTACTATATCTTCAATTTCTTCTAAAGGTAATAAATCCCATCTTAATTTCTTGTCTAAGAAATCATTCTTCTTTCCTTCCATTTTCTTTATCTCTTAAATAATCTATCATAAATTGACCTACTTTGCCTGCTATCCAACCTAGTAAATAAGCATAAGGTTCATTACCTTGATCATATCCTTGTCCTATTCCTCCTATTATATCCCATATTACATCGGTGGCGTGTGTAGATTCATGAGCAGCTACTTCTATAGCTGTACCATCTAATTTATCTGGAGCTTCTATAAGTATAAGTACTCCTTTATCTTCGGTTCTCTTGTCTCTTACTATAAATGTAACTCCATCTGCACTGACCGGACTAATAGGGGAACCATTATTCTCTTTATTTAGTAAATCTTTAATAGTAGGATAGAACAAGAACTTTCTCTTCATCTCTTCAAAACAATCTATAGTAGAAATATATAGATCTACAGGATATATATCAAGACAGTATTTCCTAATCATCTTTTATTATTTTATATATATTAGCAATCGCTCTATTACTAAGTAAGTACACATACAAAAATACTTCATCTGACAATCTATAAGTTGAATCAGGGGTAATGATTTCATTGCTACCTTCTTTAATTTGTATTGTACATTCATCTTTCTGACCTATTGGATAAGACATTTTGTAATATATCATGAGCTCTACTAATTCTGTTAGAATGTCATTTTGTGGTATCTTTATTATCCGTATCTTCTTTCTTTCGCTCATATACCTTCTTAATCTTGATTTTACCTAAGTAAGTAAATAGCATAGGTCTTTCATCACCTTCTGTTATTCTTCTATTAGCGAACATAAAAGGATGATTACATATAACCTTTATTACCTAACTAGGAAGTTGATATTTATTACTTAGTTCAGAATATATACTCATTCCAGTTTTTTTCATTTGATAACTCTCTAATATTATAATATTTGCTATTCAAGAAAGCTT